>PPCM01000149.1_pt1 | contig 102709 bp, 83 predicted proteins | sample 1555541 | NCBI WGS metagenome assembly PPCM01 (sample SAMN05284479, study PRJNA326546) | Marine sediment metagenome, whole genome shotgun sequencing project. | isolation source: marine sediment | place: Germany: Wadden Sea | collected 2012-09-05
TTATTTTGAAAAACGTAATACAAACTATTGGACAGACTTCAGATTACACTCCCAAGACAGCCTCTCCTTTTTTAAGCACTTTCGTAACGAATCCTTTCCTCTTCAACTCCTAATTGATTGAGTTTTACTATAGAGTTGTCGATCATTGGCTTTGGGCCACACATGTAAATGGTGGTATCTTTCAGGTCGAGGCGTTCCAATACGTTTGTAACAAAGCCTTTTTCTCCTTGCCAGCTATCGTCGAAAGCAATAACAGGAATAAATTCGAATTTATCATTTTTCCGTTCCATGGCTTTGAACTTGTCGACATAAATAAGTTCACTTTCTTTATTCACTCCGTAAATAAGTTTAACCTCTTCGATTTGCTTACGTTTAATAGCATCCTCTACGAGTGGAACGAATGGTGTTATCCCAATTCCACCACCTACAAAAATTGCTTTCTTCGACTTTTCATCGATAACAATTTCATCACCAATAGGGCCTTCAAGGGTCACAGTCATGCCTTCTTTAAAGTCGTTGAACAGTATGTTTGTACCATAACCTTTAGCTACTTTCTTTACAGTAACTCCAATACGATTGTTTTCCTCGTCAAAATGAGAAACCGAGAACGCCCTGAACATTTCAGGTTCTTTTTTTATCTGAACAAGAATAAACTGACCTGCTTTAAATTTTATCGATGGGTCGGAGAGTTGAAAGATAAACTCTTTGACATCGTTTTTCAGAATGGTAATACGATGGATTGTTGTTGTATATTTCTCCCTGTTTTTCCCTGCCTCTTTTTTAACATTTTTGGTGATGAATTGAGCGGTGTTTTCATTCGACAGGGTTAATATACCCGCAGGACAGTTGCTCACACAGGTGGAGCATTTAATGCAGTTGTTGCTATCGAACTGGTTATTATCATTAAAGTTGGTATAAGGAGATAGCTGCATCGGGCATACACGTGCGCATTTAGCACATTTATGGCACTGTTGCGTATCCGATACAGTTACCTTCTCTTCGGTTGACTTTGTGACTTTTGCTTTTTTCCCCAGAAAATGAGACATTTTCTGCATAAAGCCCATAGGGCAGACATTGCACCACATTCTTGGGCTAACCAGCAAGCTGAGTGTAGTACCTACAACTACAACCATCATATATGCATTTACAAAAACACCACCCATTCTGTCCCAAAAATCAGGTGTGCCATAGAATCCTGATGCATGAAATAAACCCGAGCCCATGCGAAAACCAAACCAGGCTAAGACCAGGAGGGAAAGAGCCGTCCAGGCCATAAAGCGGGGGATTTTTCTGTTACGGCTAAAGGGTAGAAGTATAAAATCAAAGAACGACCCATGAGAGCATATATTACCGCACCAATAACGCCCTTTGAAGAATGAGATCAGAAGTAATCCAATCATGACAGGTATTACCAGTAGTCCAAGTTTGGGAACAAGTAGACCTCCAAAAGCAACCAAAAGCGTGAGAAGGAAAGAGTACTTTCTCACTATGGTAAATGTTCTGCTGGCTTTGATGTTATATGTGGATTCTATAGTTTTAAAATTGCTGATAATTGACATCTAAATAATGTTCTTTAAGTGTTTTTTATGATTTATTTTAAAGGATTGCCTTTATTGTCTATTGTTTGAAAAATGCAGGTTTTACGATAATCATTGCCCAACCAAAGTAATTCGTGCCAGGACTGTGTAATTCTTTTATAGCAGGATTTTTATAACCAAAAGTCATTTGATTTTTAAGATCTGAAATCATAGCATAGCTCATTCCCGCTTTCAGGATGATTTCCTTGCTCATTTTATAAGTATAACTCAGGTCGATATAGTTTCCAAGATTCCCTTTCCAATAAACCGGATTCCCGTTTTCATCTACTTCAGCTCCAATTGGCTTTTTTGTTTGAGGATCGATGCCGGTATGTGCTTTTACCTTTGTGGTTAGCATTGGAATAAAATAAGCAGCTTCGATAATATTCTTCTTATTCAGCTTATATTTTGCTTTGAAATAAGGATCGAAATAACCACCACCTTTGGTTCCTGTTACGTAGCTGTCCTGGATTATAAAATGGTTCATATATCCTCCGTAGTAAGGGTATCGTCCGCTATATTGAAGATCGAAGGTGTGACGGGTATTATTATAATCTTCATCAGTATTGGTGTAATCGTGTCCTGAGATTAATTCCATTCCAACTGATAGTTCCAGACTCTTTTCAAGAGTACGAATACCTGTATGAGCTGCGATTAAATAAGCAGAAATATTTTTGTATTCTCCATCAGAACCTCTTTTCATATCGGTACCATGTTGGTAATATCCCGATGCGGCTGCAAAGAATCCGTTTGAACCTTTTTTACCTGTATTGTAGTTGATGTTCAACCCATGTGTTCCGGTACCCAGAACGGCATTATTGGTGATATCTGTTTTTCCGGATAATGTTAACATCAAAGAAGTTGTAAGCTTGCTACCGATCTTCTTTTTGATATTGATGAAATTCATGGTCTTCAGCTTTTCAACAGGCCATTCCGAATTGTTAACACTGATCCCCATTGGGCTGCCGTTGTTATTGTATGAAACACCCAAATCGATATTCAAACCGTTATCCTTATTATACATCTGGTAAAGAACACCATCATAACTCATTCCCGCTGTCCAGATATTTCTCCAAGAGAGGATGCGCATATCGTCATAGTTCCACTCCTGACGTCCAATTTTTAGACTGGATATATTACTTAGTTTCAATTTTACCCAGGCTTCATAAACAGCAGTTGAAAAGGTACTTCCTTCAGGTCCGGTTTTACTCATAATATCTTCCGATCCCCAGATTCGTGCATCCTGCAAGCTGAATCGGGTTTCGTACTTCTCATTGCTGTAATTAAAAATCAGTCGTGAACGCTGATCGAAAGACAGCCTTGCCTGATCATTTTCCCTGGCAGGAATCTTAAAACCATTTTCCACAATCCCGCGACTTCTGAACTCCCCATCAATGGAAAACTGAGAAAACGCATTCGTAATAAATCCAAGGCCTGTCAAGGCCAACAGTAAAATTTGTTTGTATTGCATCGTATTTAATTTTGAGGATGCAAATGTATTTCCAGCTCCTGTCATCACCAATCTTTTGGCATTCGGGGATTTGAGCTTCCCGTATGAAATTTTATAGCTTTTTTGCTGTGAAAGTTCAATCCTGACCTCACCCCTCATTCCCCTCTCCTAAAAAAAAGGAGAGGGGAAGCTTCTTCGTGGCTGAAGTTTTACGAAACATCAGATCAATGGGGTTTCTTTCTGCTCTCAGGAGTAGGAGATGAGGTAAATGCTGAGATTTCTTGTACCTTTGCACCCTGAAAATTGGTTAGTAACAAGGTTAGCGAATGAATAGTCTGCACGAATCATCAGCGTGTTTTAGAAGTCTTTCACCGGAGGAGTTTGAGCTTTTAAACAATAAGAAGGCACAGATTACCTACCTGAAGGGGGAGAATATCATTAAACAAGGGGCTTTTGCCACTCATGTATTGTATGTGATCAGTGGTTTTGCCAGGATTTACCTCCAAACAGGTGGCACCAAACAAATGAATCTGCACTTGTTGAAACAGGGCGATTTTATCGCATTCTCTTCCGTTTTTAGTGATGGCGTTTATCCTTACTCAGCAATAGCTATGAGTGACGCTACCATTTGCATGGTTGATAAAAATGCCCTGAAAGAACTGCTGATAAATAATCCTCAATTTGGAATGCAAATTACGGCCCGGAATTATAAATCGGAGCAACGTTACCTGGATATTATTGGTAATTTCTCCTCCAAACAAATGCGCGGGAAACTGGCTTCGGCCTTACTTTATCTTTCTTCCTTCGAACATGAAGGAGAAGGGGTGTTTACTCAACTTACCCGCCAGGATATTGCCGACTTCGCTTCCATTACCATCGAAAGTGCCATTAAGTTTATTAAGGAGTTTGAAAAAGATAATGTCCTGAAAACTGAAGGGAAAAATATTCATATCCTGGACCGGTCAGCTTTGGAGTTGATTAGCAGAACAGGGTAGGGGAGCTTTCCATTTTCACCCAACCCTCTCACCCTCCAACAATTTTCTCAGGTAATTTTATGTTCCCGATTACAATTAAATCAGCAAAGGAAGTGGTTTAATTGTAATTGATGGAGGGCACAAATAACTGAACTAAGTTAAATCATTGGAGTAAAAATGATTGGTATTTATTACAATTCATAGTGTAATGTTGATATATTTGCGGGATATTGAAATATGAAATAATTTAGTTGAAAGATGAGGAATAATATACTGATTTATATTTTGACAATTGCTTTTGTTATTATGTTTTCAGGGGTGAGTGCCCAGCAGGAAAAGTATGAGGAAATCAGGAAAATCTCATCTGAAATAACTGATTGGAATAATCTTGAGGGTTTCTTTAAAACTAAAAGTATTGATAGTGTTCAAACCAAATTGGATTCTCTGAGTCAATCCTATATGAGCCATGGTAAATGGGAGATCTATCTATATATAAATAATCAGGTTGCGCAGTACTTATTCAGGCGGGGGTTTTATATAGAAGGCCGTGAAATTGCTATAAATGCCGGAAATAAGGTGAAACATCATATTGATACTTGCAATTTGGAGTACATATATGGTTTGCAACTCATGGCTGAGTCATATTACAATTCAAAATTAAGGCAACATAAGCAGGCTTTGCCATATTTGCACAGGGCCGAAAAGTTATTACAAAGAATTGATATTCCTTCAATGGAAGCCTGTAATGATTATTACATTGGAAGTTCCTATGTCGAGACTGGTGATCTGGAAAAAGGAGTGAAATATCTTTTTAAGGCAAAGGATCAGGCCCTGGAGCAAAATGACATAGCTCTGGTTGCTTCTTGTTTTCTTGATTTAGCTTCATCTGTTCCGGATGAACAGAATGATTTGGGTATAGATTTCAATTTGCATGGAATTGAGGTGCTTGAAAAACATAATCAGGTTACTCTTAATTATAAAATAATGCACACAAACGTGGCTTCAAAGTATTTGGAGAATGAAGATTATACAAATGCTTTAAAGTATGTATCAAAGGCTGAACAACTTTATGAAGGAGATAGTCTCTATTATGAAGCTCTAATGATTTCTGTATGTGCAAATAAGGGTATTGCACTGTATAACCTGGGAGATTTTGAACAGGCAGGTATTTATCTGAACAAACTTATGGAGCTTATCAAGAAGGTGTATGGTGAAAATTCGCCTGTAATGTCCAATGGATATTTTGAGCTGGGAAGATATATGTCGCATATGGAAGATTACGATTCATCCCTGTATTATTATCAAAAGGCATTGAAACTGAATGAGGAAGTTATTGGGGGATTTTCGCCCTTTAATTATTCATTCTATAATGAAATAGGTAATATCTGTTTTGATTATAAGAATGATTTAGAAGGTGCTTTGAGAAATTATCAAATGGCCCTTTATCAGGCTGTTGATTGCAATCGTGATACAAATGATTTTATCCGGCTTCCACAAATTAATCAAATATATGACAGGAACTATACTTTTGATGCCCTATATCAAAAAGTGAAATGCCTGAAGGAAATCTACCTGAAAAATCCTGATCCTGCTTATCTGAAATCAGCATTGAAACATAGCCTTGTTTGTGATTCAATTGGAAAATTGATTCAAAAGAATGCTATACTTGATGAAACGGGATTAAGCTTTTCCTCAAAATATCAAAAGTTATCTTCTTTGACGATTTATATCTGTACTAAACTGAATTTACTATTCCCGGAAGCATGCTATGATAAAGATGCATTTTATTTTTCAGCGCTTCCAAAATCAAATTATTTAAGTTATCAGGTAAACCAGAAAGATAAAGAGATAAATATTGATACTTTAGAAATGAAACAATTTCAATTATCTGAAGCTATCAGGAATCTTGAAAACCAGTTGCAAAGTTTTGCTATAAGCAATTCACCAAAAGATTTTGCGATATTAAAAGAGGAGCTTTATAATAAGCGGGTTGAAGCTTATTTGTTAAGCTTTAAGATTGAGAAACGGAAGATTCTTATGGATTCATATCCTGTGGATGTAATGCAGGAATCCATTCCGGATAATAAGGCTTTGGTTAATTATAATATTGCAGATTCGGTGCTTTACACACTATTAATGGATAATAATAAAATTCTGATAAAGCAAACCAAAATCTCAAAGGAGTTTTATAGTAATATATCGGGTTTGTATAGGAGTATTAAAACAGGGAATTCCGATTTTGGAAATTATGCAAAATACTTGTCAGATATTCTTATAAAGCCAATAATTAATGACTTAAAAGCAAAGACAGAACTTGTTATTATTCCTGATGGTGATTTGTTTAGAATTCCTTTCGACCTATTGCCTGTCAGTAATCCTGATACTCAATCATATCTTATAGAGAAGTTTGCAATATCATATAATTATTCACCATTTCTGTGGTATAAGAGCAATGAAAAGAGTCTTAAAAATAAGGATTGTGAAGAAAATCTGCTGGCTATGGCTCCTGTGTTTTCAAAAGATGAAGATGCTATAATTTCAGATGATAATCCATTTAGGTCGGATTCGTTATTAATCAGGGATGGAATTTCTAACAGGATGGGGAAATCTCTATCCGAATTACCTTATTCGTACAAGGAGGTAAAAAGTATTGAGCGGCTGTTTGATAAACAGGATAAGAAAAGCAAGGTTTTGTGTTTTGCAGAAGCGTGTGAGGAGAGCTTTAAAAAGTATGCCGGAGAATATAAGTATATACATTTGGCAACACATGGCTTTTCATCGAGAAACAATGCGGACCTTTCTGGCTTATTTTTTTCCCAGAAAGAGAATAGTCAAATAGATAAGGATTTTACAAATGATGGCTTTTTATATTCTGGTGAAATGTATTGTCTTGAAAACAGTGCCGATTTGGTTGTGTTGAGTGCCTGTAAAACAGGAACCGGCAAGATTGCCCAAGGTGAAGGTGTTTTGGGGATACCTCGGGGTTTTATTTATGCCGGAGTTCCGAATATTATGGTTTCTCTCTGGAAAATCCACGATAAAAATACGAAAGACCTGATGGTTGATTTTTATGAACATCTGCTTGCCGGAGATGGTTATGCCAGTGCGCTCCAAAAAGCAAAGCTTGTTCAGATAAGGAAAGGTGCTTTGCCATTGGATTGGAGCGGTATCGTTTTGATTGGGAAATAGTGTTTTTCACTTCCTTTAACCCAGCCCTACAGGCTGGGTATTTATAATCCTGATCCTATGTTTATGATAGGCACAGGAAATACTGTTTTTTCACACAGATGTACGCGGATCAAACCGCAGAAGCTCGCTGATTATTTTTTTTATGACGAAGGTTTTTCTGGTCCACGAATTACACGGATTTTATATACCCCTATGGCTAGAGCCTGATTGCTGTAAACAAGATCACGAAGAGTAGATTGAATTTCAAAGACATATATCTTCGAGACTTTGAGACTTAGTGGCATAAGAAAATGAAAAGATGAAATTTAATCCTCTTCTGCATAATTATCCATAATATTCACTATGTTTGCCCTCCAATAAAAAAGGTTAGTAATTTAAGATTAAAGGAGAAGTTAATATGAGTGGTAAAATCATAAAAAATTCAAGAAACACGGAAAATGCACCCTTAAGTGCAGTATCTACACAAAGTGTAGCTTTTTCTCACTACAACAATATTTCAGCTCAATTACCTGTAGACGCTAAAACGGGTAAAATTGTAGCTGGAGGAGTAAAAGAGCAGGCAAAGCAGTGCTTAGCAAATATTAAAGCCATTGTAGAAAGTATCGATCATACGATGACTGATGTTGTTAGGGTGAATGTATACCTTAAAAACATCATGGATATTAAGGCTGTAAACGAAGTGTATGTTACATTTTTCCAAAGCTACCTTCCTACACGTACGACTCTTGCCGTTGCTGCTTTACCTATGGATGAAGCTTTAGTACAGATGGATGCCGTTATTTCAAACGGTGAAGGTACACATCCACAAGAGCCATGCGATTTGGTGAAACTAGTAAGAAACACTGAAAATGCTCCTAAAAGTGCTCTATCGACACAAACGGTAGCTTTTTCTCATTACAATCATATTTCAGCTCAATTACCTGTTGATCCGAAAACGGGTAATATCGTAGTTGGTGGAGCAAAAGAGCAGGCGGCACAGTGTCTGAAAAACATCAAGGGAATAATGGAAGGTATCGACGTTCCTTTCGATGATATTGTAAAAGTAAATATTCACGTTACAAACCTTTCTGATATTGATGCTGTAAACGAAGCGTATACAACATTCTTCCCGGATTCGTCTATCGCCAGAACTGTAGGTTATGTTCCTGCACGCTCGGTTGTTGTAGCTGAAGCTTTACCTATGCATGCGTTGGTACAAATTGATGCAACGGTATCACACGGTGATGGTACACCTCCACAAGCTGTTGAAGACAGACATGGAATCGTTATCAAAGCAAACAATACAGATAATGCTCCAAAGAGTTGTCTATCGACACAAACGGTAGCTTTTTCTCATTACAACAATATTTCAGCTCAATTGCCTGTAGACGCTAAAACTGGTAAAGTTGTAGCTGGAGGTGCAAAAGAGCAGGCTGAACAGTGCCTGAATAATATCAAGGCAATTGTTGAAAGTATCAACCACGATATGGACGATGCCGTTAAAATCAATATCCAACTTAAAAATATTGCAGATGTTGATGCTGTAAACGAAGTTTACCCAACATTCTTCAAAGGCGATCTTCCTGCAAGAACAGTAATTGGTGTTTCAGCAATCCCTATGGATGCTTTGGTACAAATTGATGCCATTCTTTCTAACGCTGAAGGTACACCACCTGCAAAATAAGGAGATCCTATTGTTTGATTTCATGTCTTAAAAGGCAGTTCACTTTGATGTGTACTGCCTTTCGATGATTATGGCCTAAGTTAGAATATCTTAGTTTGTTCTTTCGAATAAGAGGTTTTTTAATCAAATTGATCTTCATTATTGACAACAATGATACTTCGAATGAAGAACAACTATAACCTTTAATTCGTGTATTATTTCACAGAACCTGATGCTTCACTTGCCACTGCATTACATTCCGGAACAACCCATCGATATCCAGTATATGTTTTACCATCATCACCTATAAATTCAAAGGTCTCATAATTGCCTACCCAAGCCCATGTATCTACTGCTGCCACTTTAATTGCTTTAATAGCTTTGTGTGCCCAATCAGGTAATTTTGTTTCAGTACTTAATGCTAAATAAGGATGCCATAAACTACCTTCATTCAATGCCGAATTATACCAATAGCCATAAGTTGCTTTTGATAAATAACACATAGCTACAATAGCACCAAACTCATTGCATTTATCTATTTCCATATCAATTATTACTTCTTCATTTTCAAAGATTGCATTGATGATAGCATCAATCTCTGTATTATATGCATCTGGCTTGAAATGATTTTCTTGTTGGATTTCATTAATTGCAGTTTCAAGTACACGATCTATCCTGTTAATATAGTCTAATCCGGCTTGTGTAAATTGAGGCCCTTCAAAATAATTGACAATAGGCGTACTGGTTTCTATATATTCCCATAGATCATTACCCAAAAGCTCCATAGTTTTCCACTCATGTTCACTATGTGTATATTCTTTTGCTAAGTAGAAACGTTGTTCACGACTCATTGCTGCTACATCGCCATTTTCAGCAATATAATCTAGCACTTGATTATGAAAAACACCTATTTCATTTAAATATGCATCGAAGTTACTATTTGTTGATTTGCATATTTGGGATGGTGTTTGTTCGTTAATAGGAGTATCACTTTTCTTACAACTATACATACTAACCATAGCAATGGTAATAAAACTTAAAACTGTAATTCTAAATAAATTTTTCATTTCTTGATTTTTGGATTTTGCCCTACTTTTTTAAAGAGTGTTCGGGTCAGATTTTTCTCTTCTCACTGTTTTAATTAATTAGTCGTATGAAATATACTTTCGTAACCACTTAAATCTACTTTTTCTATTCGATGAAATAAGATTATATAATTATATGTAAGGTGAAAAGAATGGCTAAGAATATTGAATAAAATAGTTATAATAAGGTAATATATAATGATGCTATTTGCTGCTAGCGAGGCTATTATCATTTGAATAAAATCATATGTAAAACGTTGATAAATGGTATGGTGTATTATACTTCAATAAGTATGATAGGCCATCCGATAAATTGTGTGTACGAGAAGGGATGAAAATAGGTTTTCAATTAACCACAACCACAAAAGCAGTCTGTCCATCTTGTGAAGCATTTAACATGACATCCCCGTTCATCTTCATCATCATTTGTTTTGAAAGGGAAAGTCCGATACCGGAGCCTTTTTCTTTGGTGGAGTAAAAGGGGACAAAGATCTGTTCACGGATTTCCGGTGGGATAAGTGGTCCGTTATTAGAAACAGCAATATGGTATGAATCATCATTTCTTGAGAGTTTCACAGTTAGTCTGGGATTCTCTGTATTGGTTTCAATAAGTGCTTTGATGGCATTTTTCATCAGATTGATCAGTACTTGTGAAGGGTGAAGGGATTTGTATTACTCTAAATTAATTAACTCTAATTATAGCTTAAAACAACACGGAGTCCCACATTAATACCTTGGCTGTTTCGGGGGGAGTTGCCGTCTCGATTATCCACATAGCAACTATAATCATACCTGTAACTTCCGCCTCTTAGAACTTTAGCATTTCCTTCTTTTGGGCCTTTAGGATTATCAACAGAACTAATCTTGTAATAGTCGCCACTATACCAATCACTACACCACTCCCAAACATTACCACTCATATCATAAATTCCAAGTTCATTTGGTGCTTTTGTACCAATCGGATGTGTTTCATAATTTGAATTATAAGGATTCCATGCAACCTCATCAATATTATTACTTCCTGCATATTTGTAATTCTGACTATTTTGACCTCCATGAGCAGCGTATTCCCATTCCGCTTCTGTGGGTAAACGAAATTTTAATCCTGTTTTTTGTCCTAACCAATTGCAATATTCATTTGCATCAAGCCAGTTTATATGATTGACAGGGTATTTATCATAATCCTTGCCATCATCGAAGGGGAGTTCTCTTCCTGTCGTTTTGCAAAACGCATTATACTGAGCAATTGTTATTTCATACTTACCGATATAATAATCAGCTACACTGACAGTATGAGCAGGTTTTTCATCTTTCACCCCCTCGTCATTACCCATTTCAAAAGTACCTCCTTGCACAAATACCAAATCAATTCCAGTCATTTTTTTCACACTGAGAATTGTTTCTTCAAAATGAGAGTTTATTTCGGGATGTATTAGTGTTATTGATGCAGCATTCATTATGTTATGATTCATAATTACCGAAAATGTAATGACTAATAAAGAGCGTAAATAAAATTTTGTCATAATATATTAGTTGTATAGTGATTAGATGATTGTGTTTTGTTAATGTGTAAATATATGTGAAATTTGTTAATTTAAATGTAATTATTTACAGTGTGTTGTATTTTTGTTGTTGGTATCTTGGATTTATATTTCTATGTGGTTTCTTTGGTAGAATAATCGTGAACAGAATGACTAGAAAGAAAAAAGATATTGAATTAAGCTCTCAATTCACCACCACCACAAAAGAAGTAAGCCCATTCTCAGTATGGTTTAGTAGCACATCCCCATTCATAAGCAGCATCGACCTATTTCTATATCTGATAGATTTCTCAGTCGCGGAGCTCCTTCGAAATGACAATATGCCAGGGGGTGCAAAGGAAAAGACGGCGGGTACATAATTGAAAAATATAGAGGTGTACCTCGCCGTCTTTTCCCTCCCATCAATCAATGTCCGTGTCATGCTAACGACTGAAAGGAGGAGGTATCTGTTCTTCAGATCACATCAGGAATTTAATCCTATAGTTACACTATGAAACTTTATAGTAGTGGCCTGCCATGGCGCGTCTTTTTTCTGAAAAGAAACATTAATCCTAGTTGATAACAATTCCGAAAGGCACTCAACATCGTGGTACTCTCAGAGTTCCCTCACTGCGTTCGGGATGACTGATAAGGTTTTGTGTACGTTAAGTGCAATCGACAGGTAACTTTATGAGTAAGCAATGATAAAGCTTTAATTATATATTTGGACAAGGAGGAGGTTCATAGCTTATGTTTTTGTTGCCCCCCTCAATTCACTATCACCACAAAAGCAGTCTGTCCATCTTGTGCAGCATTTAACATGACATCCCCGTTCATCTTCATCATCATTTGTTTTGAAAGGGAAAGTCCGATACCGGAGCCTTTTTCTTTGGTGGAGTAAAAGGGGACAAAGATCTGTTCACGGATTTCCGGTGGGATTTGAGGTCCGTTATTGCTGATTATTATCCGGTGTGAAGTTCCATTTTGCATAAGTTGTACACTCAGTTCCGGATTTTCTGTTTCTGCTTCCACCATCGATTCGATAGCATTTTTCATAATATTTACCATGACCTGTGTGAGCAGGGTGTCATCGGTTTGGGCAAAGCTGTTTTCCGGGATAGATTTTGCCAGTGTAATTTCTATGGAGTTGGAAAGTGCACCAGCCAGTAAGAGGTTTTTTTCCAGTAATTCGGAAAGATTTACTTGTTTCAATTGAGGCTCTGGCAATTTGGTGAATTTGCGGTAATTTTCCACAAAGTTCATCAGACCTTCCCCTTGTTGTTCGATAACATTTAAACCTTTTATGGTATTGGAAATGGTTGCCGGTTTCAACTGCTCCACTTCAACAGGCTGTTGGTTCTTTTGGAAATAACCTGAAATAACTTTGGAAATGGTTGTAATTGGGGCAATGCTGTTCATAATTTCATGTGACAGTGTACGGGCGAGTTTGATCCAGGCATCCACCTCACGGGTATCGAGTTCTTTGGTAATATCACTCACAGCCACCAGACGGATGGTTTCTTTTTGAGTTTGAATATCAGAAAGTTTAAACAGTAATTTCTGGCCATACTGGTTTTCAAATATGGCCGTTTCTTTCTGATGTTTTAGGTTGTAATCCATAATAAACCCCGGAAGGGCACTGTCGACTGTGTTCAGCACATTGATATGATTGTATTCATTAAGTCTGGTTAGTTTTGTTGTTGCCGGATTTACATTAATTACTCTTCCGTGTTCATTTACCGAGAACAGTCCGGTTGCAGACTGGTTTATAATGGAACGAAAGTATTGTTCCTGAATCCGGATATCGATCTTGGTTTGGCGGAAAATGGCATTCAGCCGTTCCATCCCTCTGTAGACTTCATTAATGGTTTTATTCCCGCTTTTTGGTGGAGCTTTCAAACTGGCGTCTTCGTTTTCGATACCCATCAAAAAATAGGATATCCACCGATTGGTTTTGTTAAAAAATCGGATTAGGTTTATAACAACAAGAATAATCAATAACAGAGTAAGTGAGGTCAGGATGTAATCCTGAAGGATAAAGAACAGATAGGACCCTGTTATTGCCAGAGCAATAAGGACTATCAGACGGATAAAGATGGCCAGATAAAAATGTTTAGATGCCATATTTCTTCAGTTTATTATATAGGGTTTGACGGGTAACACCCAATTTTTTAGCTACTATACTCATATTTCCATTTTCTTTCCGGATACTTCCCAGGATCATGGATTTTTCCATTTCCTCAAGCGTTTGGTTTGGCATAAGAGCTTCTTCCAACTGATTGTTCCCCAAGTTAAAACTGTCTTCATCAATTGTTTGGCTATCTGCGAGAATAACAGCTTTTTCCATACAATGCTGCAGTTCCCTTACATTACCGGGCCAACTGTATTTCATTAATTTCTTCTGGGCATTGGCAGATAATTTCAGTCCGTTTCTTCCGTATTTTTCGGAATATAATTTAATATAAAATTCAGCAAGCAGGAGAATATCATGATCACGTTCCCGCAGGGGAGGGAGTTCAATGGTTATGGTATTAATTCGGTAATATAAGTCTTCCCGGAATTCTCCCCGGGTAATCATTTGATTTAAATCCTTATTGGTAGCGGTGATTAACCGTACATCAAACGGATTAGGTTTGTTTGTTCCAAGTCGGGTAACAGTCCGGTTTTGCAGGGTGGCTAACATTTTGGCCTGATTAGCCAGGGAAAGGTTTCCGATTTCATCCAGGAACAGCGTCCCCTTATCACCAGCTTCAAGTTTACCAACACGATCTTCCCGGGCATCTGTAAATGCACCTTTTTTGTGTCCAAATAATTCACTTTCAAATAAAGAATCACTGATGGCACCCATATCAACCGTAAGCATAACTTCTTTATTACGCATCGATAGTCTGTGGATTTCCTTGGCTATAACTTCTTTTCCGGTTCCGTTCTCACCCGAAATAAAAACATTGGCATCGGTGGCAGCCACTTTTTTAGCCATAGTCATAACCTGTTTCATGGCTGCAGATTGCCCGATCACAGTTGGAGAGAAAGATGCTTTGGGCTTTGATATATCTTTATTTACGTTTTTATCTTTCTTTAATTTACTGGCACTTTGGATGGTTTCGATCAGTTTGTCATTATCCCAGGGTTTCAGGATGAAATCAACAGCACCTTCACGAACAGCTTTTACAGCAAGTGCTATATCACCATAGGCTGTGATCATAATTACACTAATCTGATCATCAAATTCCAGAATTTGTTTTAACCAATACATTCCTTCATTACCGGTGTTCATCCCAGCTTTAAAATTCATATCCAGAAGTACTACATCAATCTGATTTTGACGTAGTGTAGAAATCAATGAATTGGGGCTTTTCAGCGTAATAACCTGATCGAACTCAGGTTCGAGTAACATTTCCAATGCAGTAAGCACAGCTTTATTATCATCGATGATAAGGATGTTGGATTTCATCTGTTTATTATTTTATTAAGTCGGCCAGATGGAACTGCCCCGATAAATCGGGGCTTGTTTCATCTGCTCTTTTTTTTGCCACTAAGGCACGAAGATAAGAATAGATTTCTTTTAAGACTTTGTGACTTCGTGACCATCTTTGTTTTCATTATTTAACCATACGAAATTATATAATTGTAAATAATCTTGACGAAATGTGTAAAATATATTTACACAAAGCTGATTCTGGTTATTGGTTGTAGCTTGTTAGTTGTTTGTTTTTCTGAGTGATATGGTTTGTGGTATAGCGCTTGACTGTAATTAGCCACGAAGGCCAGAAGACGTTATTAAAGTGATGAAGTATGAATAAAAACTACTTCGTGCCTTGGAGCCTTCGTGGCAAAGTATAAATAGGAAACAAACTATGATAACAAGTTTAAATTACAAAATGATATTGATGCGGATTAGATTAGGGGTGATTGCTGTTTTGCTTTTTGGCAATTATTCTGTGTTAAAGGCTCAGGATACCTGGAATCTTAGCAAGTGTATTAATTATGCATTGGAGAATAATATTGATTTGAATCAGGCGCAAAATCAAGTAGAGATGCAGAAGTATAATCTGCTTGAAAGCAAAGCACAAAGGTTGCCCAATCTGAATCTGGGTGCAGGTGTATACGTGAATTTTGGCCGAAGTATTGATGCAACAGATAATACAGTAACCTATAATCAAAACCTTTATAATGATTACGGACTAAGTTCATCACTTGATATTTTCAGAGGATTTATAAAAACCAATACGATCAAATATAATAAATACCTTTTGGCTGCTTCACAAGAGGGATCTGAGTTACAGAAGAACCAACTGATTATTCAAGTTATGTCTTCTTATTACAGGTTAGTTTATAGTCAGGGGATGGTTGATGTATCAAGGGATCAGACGGAATTATCACAGGCTTTGATTTCCCGTATGGAGATGATTGTGGAGGTAGGCCGGGAGTCTCCGGTAATGGTTCAGGAGTTGAAGAGTCAGTGGGCCGAGGATCAATTGAATTTTATCCGCTCGAAGAATGAGTTCAATAATGCTAAACTGGAATTACAGCAATTGTTACGAATAACCGGTGAAAGTGATTTTAAGATTGATACACTGAATCCTTTGCACGTATTTTCAGGAATGATTCCTTCCGTTGATTCAATATATCAACAAGCTGTAATGATGATGCCTGAAATTAAACAAAGAGAAAATCAAATCAATGCAGCTGAGCGTGATTTGAGAATCGCTAAAGGAGGTATTTCACCAAGGCTTTATATGTCCGCAGGAATCGGTTCTGGTTTCTTTGATGGAGATACAACATTGTATTTGGATCAGCTGAAGAATAATCAGAATCAATCGGTAAATCTGGGACTACGAATTCCAATCTTTAATCATGCTTCAACCTACTCCAACATAAAGCGTAAAAAAATTGCTTTGAAGGATCGCGAATTTGATCTGGAAAAGCAAAAAGAAACGTTGTTTGCTGAAATATGGAAGGCGGTGGATGATTTGAATGCTGCTGAATCGGAGTACCAGTCTTCATTAGAATTACTTGAGTTCAGTGAACTAAACCTGAAAAATGTGAGTAAGAAGCTGGAAAAAGGCCTGGCTTCCGGAACTGACTTTCAATCAGCAAAACAAAGATACTCTCACGCTCAGGCAACACTGCTGAAAGCAAAACTGATCTACGTTATGCGTGGATTGATGATTGAGTTTTACCGAACAGGTAATTGGAAGCATTTGCAAGGGTAGGAATGTGAGAAGGTAGGAGGGTGAGAAGGTAAAAAGGTAGAAAAACAATAATTGAGCAAATCCTCCAACCCTTCAACCTTTAGACCCTTCAACCAAAAAAGAATAGATATTAATGAAATAATAAGGTATAAGGAATTTAAAGACTGGATGGTTCAAGGGAATTTAACCTTTCACCCTCCAACCTTTTAACCCTTCAACCGTCAAAAAATTATGGATAGAATAAAAGAAAAGAAAAAAGGAATAAAACGTAAACATCTAATATGGGCTGTTGGTGTGATAGCGTTTGGATTGCTGATTTATCAGGCATTTTTTACTTCACATATTAAGACTTATGCTGTAGATCTAGATCGTTTGCGGATAGATTCGGTGAAGGAAGGTATTTTCTATGATTATATAACCATAACGGGAAATGTGGAACCCATTGCCACGATTTATTTGGATGCAAGGGAAGGTGGCCGCGTTGAGGAGAAATACATCGAAGAAGGGGTGATGGTAAGCAAAGGGGATGTAATCTTACGTATGACTAATCCGGACCTAAGTCTGAGTATTCTGAATAGTGAAGCTCAACTTGCTGAAAAAAGCAACTTCCTTCGAAATACGATGGTAACCATGGAGCAGGAGAAGTTGCAGATTAAACGTGAGCTTCTCAATCTGGAGTTCGATATTAAGCGTAAGAAAAGAACCTGGGAACAAAATATGGTGCTGTTTGAAGAATCCTTGATCTCTAAGGAAGAGTATCTGGTTTCGGAAGAGGATTTCCGCTTTGCAGAAAGAAGTTATAAGCTGTATTTGGAACGTCAGAAACAGGATTCGGTTTACCGATCAATTCAGGTAAAGCAAATGGAAGATAATCTTAATAATATGGAACTAAACTTGCAGTTGGTAAGAAAGCGTCAGGAAAACCTGAAAGTGAAAGCACCTGTTAGCGGACAACTTACCATGCTGGATGCCGAAATTGGACAATCGGTTCCAAAGAGCGGAAGAATAGGTTATATTCATGTACTTTCATCTTATAAAGTAATTGCGCAGATTGATGAGCATTATATCGATAAGGTTAAAGTGGGGCTTACAGCTGTATTGGAAAGACAAGGGCAGGAGTTTCAATTGAAAATCAGAAAGATCCTCCCGGATGTGAAAGAAGGCCGATTTTCTGTAGAATTGATTTTCGATGGAAATTCCCCGGAAAATATGCGAACCGGACAAACCTATTACACCCGTCTGCAGTTGGGAGATCCAAAAGAAGCAATCCTGTTACCCAAGGGAAGTTTCTTCCAGGAAACCGGTGGACAGTGGATCTTTGTTATGAATGAAAACGGAACTTTTGCAGAGAAGCGCTTTATTAAAATCGGTAAACAAAATCCTCAGTATTTTGAAGTCCTCGAAGGCTTGCAGCCGGGAGAGCGTGTAGTAATATCAGGATATGATACTTTTGGAGATAATCTGCGATTAAGTATTAAATGATGAAAAGTAGGCAAAGCCTACTGAAATAATCCGACATAGGCTGTGCCTATGTCGAACGGGGAATTGAATAAATATGCCCGTTTGGCGAAGTATTTACTTCGTCATATCATGAGAGTAGGCTTTGCCTACTAAAATAAACCGACGTAGGTATAACCTACGCCAAACATGTAAAACAAGTTAAATGATTAAATGGCAGACTTATGCTAAAACAATTCATAAATACGCTTAAAATCTTTAAAAGAAGTCCGTTCTTACTCTTTGTAAGTATTCCCGGATTGGCGATCGGACTTACGGCATTCCTGCTTCTTGCGTTGTATATCAATCATGAAACAAGCTTCGATAAACATTTTACAACCAAAGACAGGGTGGTCCGCTTATATAATGAATCATTTGAAGAGCATGGCAGTACGGTTTATCCAATTTGCATACGTGCTGCATGTAAGGAAATACCACCTCAGGTTCCTGAAGTAGAAAAGGCAACGCAACTGTATGGTGGTTGGGCAAACAGAGTAGAGTATAAAGAAGACAGGTTTGAAAATCAGAAATTACTATTTGCTGATGCTGAGTTTTTTGATGTTTTCGGATTAAATCTTATTGAAGGGATTAAAGAAGATGCATTGAACCAGAAAAATACGGTTGTAATCTCCGAGTCGCTTGCTGGAAAAATATTCGGAGATAAAAAATGCCTTGGAGAAATTGTTAGAATCTGGGATATGGATTTTACCATTACCGGTATCGTTAAAGACCTACCTAATACAACCCATTTCAATTTTGATGTGTTGGCATCATTGAAGACAATAGAGCATTTCTTTGGCTCAGGATTAGAACTATATACGTATTTCCTGTTAAAAGAGAATGCAGATATCAATGCTGCAGGAGAAAAGATAGCAGCATTAAATGATAAACTTCTGGATGAAGTCCACAATACTTATCCAGGGAAATCTAAATCAGGAGTGGAACTTCTTGCCGATCTACACCTTAAATCGATAACCGATTTTGATTTGTCGGATCAGGCAAACATTACACATATTTACATTTTGAATTTCCTGGCTTTTTTTATTCTGCTAATAGCTGTTGCAAACCATGTGAATCTGTTTATTCTCCATGGAGAGAAGCGTTCATTGGAGATTGGACTCCGAAAATCTTTAGGTGCAGATAAAGCTAGCCTTAGAACACTTTTGTTCTTTGAAACAGCACTGATAACTGTTGTAGCATTTATTTTAGCTCTGATTTTGACAAAGGCCACTATTCCTTATTTTGGAGACCTTATTCATAAAAGCTTAAGCTTTTCCGAGATAATGAATCCTGTTAGTATTCTTTTGATCATTGGATTCCTGATTTTTCTGGTCTTATTAAGCGGTGCTTATCCGGCCATGTACCTATCCAAACTTGGAGCAATTCAGGCTCTAAAAGGAGGAACTCAGAAAATTCAACGCAAAAAATGGCTATCTATATCATCTGTTGTGATTCAGTTTTCTATTAGTGCTTTTCTGATTGTTTGTATGCTGGCTATAAATGCTCAGGTGAAGTTTATGAAAAATATGCCGGTCGGTTTTAGTCTTGAAAATGTTATTGGAGTAAATGGTTTTGACCAGAAGATTATGGGGAATTTCAAGCCTGTTCAAAGAGAACTGGCAAAATTGCCATTTGTTAAGAATGCCGGAGCTTCACTGCACTACATGGGAGGCGGATCAAGTGGTCAGTATATCAGGATGTTTGGTGAGCCGGAAACTGAAGATAAAGATGTCAACCAATATCGTGTTCAAAGTGGATTCTGTGAAACCATGGAATTGGATTTAATTGAAGGCCGTTTTTTCCGGGATAATGAAGAAGATAAAAAGGGTGTTATTCTCAATCAGGCCACTGTTAAGATGCTTGGATTAGAAGATCCAATCGGAAAACAGGTTATGGCATGGAAATATCCTTTGGAAATCATAGGGGTTGTTAAAGACTTTTACTACGAAGGATATGCCGGAGAGCCCATTGCTCCCTTGGTATTAACCATGTATTCCAATGAAATGAACCTCATTTACCTGAAACTAAATGAACCATTGACTCAAACTCAACAAGATCAAATAACAGCCGTAATTAATAAGTTTGATCCGGATTATAAATTCCATTCTTATGAGTTGAAGAATAGCTACGAAAGAAAGTTTGTGAGTGAAGATCAGTTAACCAAATTGGTTTTCTTTGGAACCTTGTTTGCTATTTTCCTGAGTTTTATTGGAATGTTTGCCTTATCGGTTTTCAATGTTGAAAAGCGAACCAAAGAGATCGGAATCCGCAAAGCTGTTGGTAGTTCTGTATCAGAAGTGATGATCTTTTTACTGAAGGATGTTTTGAAATGGGTATTGATGGCCATGATTCCAGCATTTCTGGTAGCTTATATTCTGCTTGGAGATTGGCTCAACGGTTTTGCCAACCGCATTGAACTGGGTGTCATATATTTCATCCTGGCAGGACTTTTAGGTATTCTTATTGCCATCCTTGCGATTTCATACCAAAGTTATCGAGCAGCCATAATGAATCCGGTAAAGAGTTTAAAATATGAATAAATAGGGTAGGAAGGTAGAATGGTGAAAGGGTAAAAGGTATATAGATACCGAACCTTCCACCCTACAACCTTCTCACCCTTCAATCAAATTAAATCTATGATTATACATTATATTAAATCAATTTTTGGAAATTATAAAAAGGCAGGTGTTGTCACTGTTTTTAATCTTCTTGGCCTGTCAGTATCATTTACAGCAGTAATATTGCTATCTATATACCTGTGGAATGAATTTACGTTTGATAGACAGAATGAACATTTGGATCAAATTTATGCCCTTAGTTTAATTTCAAAAGAGAAAGGTGCTTCAGAACAACAATTTACTATGCCAAACCCGATGGCTGATTTAATTCTGGAAAATATTCCAGAATTGGAGAATTTGTGCTCCTTAGCCTGGGGATCTAATACTTATTCTAAAGAATCTGATCCTTCGATTGGCTATACTTTAAATACAAGAGCTGTTGATTCGACATTTACAGATATATTCACTGTAAAAATAAAAAGTGGTACTCAAAGCCCATTGAAAGGGCATAAAAAAATTATAATTTCTGAAACAGCTGCTAAGCGGATATTTGGAAATGAAGATCCTGTAGGAAAAGTGCTTTTGGCAGACTTCTCAACCCCTTATATCGTTGATGCTGTTTTCTATGATCTGCCAGTGAATAGTAGTTTTCAATTTGAAGCATTTTGCTCTTATCCAACTAATAGTTGGGTGAATAATTGGTCGGAATGGAGCTTCAGGCATTATTACAAGGCTATACCTAATGCAAATATTCAGTCCATTGAAGAAAAAGCTATGGAAATACCTGCGATAAAAGACCTCTTTGTTGATTATCCGGATTTAAAGTTATCATTTTCCTTTGTACCCTTGAAAGAGTTACATTTTAATAAAGTTGCTGGTTCCGGAAATCTGATCTTTTCAAGAACTTTGATTGTTGTAGCCCTACTGGTATTATTTATGGCCTTTGTAAACTTTATCAACTTTGCTGTTGCTAATGCTCCTAAAATGGTACGTTCGGTAAATATGAGGAGGATCGTTGGTGAATCCAAATCAAGGCTTTTGTTTTTATCTATTATGGAGGCGGTTGTTTTGATGATCATCTCTTATGTAATTGCAGTACTTACTTGTAATGTCACGTTAGGAATCTGGCAGGATATTTTTGGTTATGAGATCATTTTGAGTGATTATACTTCTTTATTACTTGTTTGTTTAATTTCATTTATTGGCCTTGGAGCAATAGCAGCGATTTATCCATCTGTTTTGATAACCTCTGTAAAGCCGGCCCTTGCTTTAAAAGGACAGCTTTCGGAATCTGTTAAGAGTTGGTCGTTAGCAAAAATTCTTACAGTAATTCAGTATACAATCTCTATAATCCTGATCATTGGAATTTTGTTTATTGAAAAGCAAATTGACTATGTCAAGAACTATGATTTAGGATTTGAAAAGGAAAATATTCTGGTGTTACGCACTACAGATAATATTCGTAACCAGAAAGAGGCATTTACCAGTGAGCTACTCAAAAATCCCAATATCTCAGATTATGCTTTTTCTCAATTTGTTCCTGGTGGTATTGATATGGGATGGGGAAGAGAGATTGATGGCAAACAGGTAAACTACAAATGTTGGCCAGTTGATGAACGCTACCTCAACTTTATGGGCTTCAAAATTATTGAAGGCAGGAATTTCTCCAGCAATATTGAGGCAGATGAAGATTCGTTCATCTTTAATAGGGCTGCCATAGAGGAGTTTGGCTGGCAGGAGTCAGCTATCGGTAAGCGTGTGCCTACAATGGATTCTACAGGTGTTTTAATCGGAATCGTTGATGATATTAAATTTGCCTCACTTCATGAAAATGTACAACCTATGGCCTTTTGGTTAACCAAAACCAGACAGTACCAGCTTAGTTTAAAAATTAATGGGCTTAAGACTTCTGAAACCATAGATTATATAAATAAAGTATATGATCAGTTTGAAGATGATTACCCAATTTATTATAGTTTCCTCGATGAAAGGCTTGATGCCCTTTACCGGGCTGAAGAGAATCAAGCACAGTTAATTTTTATCTTCTGCATGGTATCTATACTGATATCGGTTATTGGAGCTCTTGGTCTGATCATTTTCATGTGTGAGTTCCGTGTTAAGGAGATTGGAATTCGTAAAGTAAACGGATCATCTGTATTGGAAATCATGTTATTGCTTAACAAGAGTTTCTTCAGATGGATCTTAATTGCCTATGTAATCGCAGTTCCGGTTTCATATTATCTGGTAAGTTCCTGGCTTAAAGGATTTGCATACCAAACCAACCTTAGTTGGTGGATCTTTATAACAGCAGGATTTTTGACAATGATCGTCTCCCTGATGACAGTAAGCTGGCATAGCTACCGTGCTGCAAGTAGAAATCCGGTGGATGCAATAAGGAATGAATGATTGAAGGTAGAAGAACTAAGAACACAACTAATAATAGCTCAAAGAGTAGGAATGATTTTAAATATTGAAGAATTGATTGATAGGACGAAATCACTGTCAGCGATGATTCAGAAAATGATAACATATAGATTGGGTTATAAGGTGAAAGGTTGATAGGGTAGGAAGGTGAGAAGGTTGAAGGGTAGGAGATGAATCCTCTAATCCTTTTACTTGCTATACCTTCCACCTTATAACCCTTTTACCCTAAAACCAGTAAATAAATTTAAACAAGAACTAAACGAGGGAGCAGGAAAAAGGAAAGGAATCAGGGTGGATAGTATCAACCTTCCAACCTTCAAACCCTCCAACCATTAAAATATTATGATAAAAACAGAAAAATTAACAAAAGTATTTAGCACCGAGGAAATCGAAACGTACGCACTTAATGGTGTGAATATCGAAGTAAAAGAAGGTGAGTTTGTAGCCATTATGGGACCCTCAGGATGTGGGAAATCAACCTTGTTAAACATCCTGGGAATGCTGGATAACCCTACCGAAGGGGCTTATATTTTTGGTGATACGGATGTTTCGAAACTGAAAGAGAAGAACCGTACCAAGTTTCGTAAGGGGAATATCGGATTTATCTTCCAGAGTTTTAATCTGATTGATGAATTGAATGTATTCGATAATGTGGAATTGCCTCTTTTGTATTTAAACATGAATGCTAAAGAACGGAAGAAGCGAGTAGAAGAAGTCCTACATCGCATGAAGATCGGACATCGTATTAAGCATTTTCCTCAACAGCTTTCCGGAGGTCAGCAACAACGTGTTGCCATTGCACGTGCAGTTGTAGCAAATCCTGGTTTGATACTTGCCGATGAGCCTACAGGTAACCTGGATTCCAATACCGGGATTGAAGTAATGAACCTGTTATCGGAGTTGAATGATGAAGGAGCTACCATCATTATGGTTACACACTCCAATCGTGATGCTGGTTTTGCACATCGTACTATAAATCTTCTGGATGGAGAAGTGATTACGGAGAATGTTAATGCCGCAAAGGAACATGTATCAGTAATAGGATAGTCAATCAGGATATTTATTATTTATAAGAAAGCAAATGTTGAAGCAGTATTTTAATCTGGGATTTAAGCGCTTATTGAATTTTAGGGTGTACTCCTTTATAAATATTTCAGGATTTGGGATAGCTCTGGCTGTTTGCCTGGCTATCCTCCTGTATACGAATCATCATTTTAGTTTCGATAAAGCGATCGAAAATGGAGAAAATAGTTACCGGATTATTTCCCGGTTTAATGATGGTACATTCAGGGCTAATACATTTGCTTGTTTTGATGATATTTTGGCTGATATTCCTCAAGTAGAATCACATGCAACAGTATATAGCATTCATCATGTGGATGAAGTTTATGTGGGAGAAAAAAGGATCAAATGCAATGAATTGATGTTTGCAAATTCATCATTTCTGGATTATTTCTCTGTGAATGTATTACAAGGGGATGAAGGGTCAATAGATCAGCCCAATACGATGTTTGTGACTCCGGAAATGGCAGATAAACTGTTTCCCGGTCAGGATGCTATGGGGCAAATGATCCAGGTTAAGTCTTTTACCAGAAACAGAGATAGTTTAATTGGGTTTACAATTACAGGGATCATTGAGCCATTGCCCCAAAGGTCACATTTAGGATATGATATTCTGCTATCTCAAAAAGGTCATTTTAGCAGAACTGTTGAAACATTGAAAACAGGGAAGTATTTTGCTGCCGGTGTTTATGTTAAATTGTTTGCTGATATTGAACCCAAGCTAATAGAGGAAAGCATTAACGAAGAAGCAGCCTTGATCCTGAAAGGAGCACCAGGTCCTCCACCTGAAGTATTTAATCATCATTTGCAAGCACTTTACGATATTCATTTCTCAACAGAAACGGTCAGTGAGCTGCGTCCAACAGTACGTAAAAATTCACTGTATATTTTGCTATTGGTAGGTTTGTTGATCTTTACTATTGCCACTATTAATTTCATGAATATTCATCTGGCCAGAGTAACATATCATCGCAAACAATCGAATATTATTGTATTTCTTGGTGGTAGTAGCAGGCATCTTTTTAGTAATGCATTTGTTGAAATGATGGTTTCAATAAGCATTAGCTTTATATTATCCATCACCATGCTGGCAGTTTTCAAGCAATCATTAACCAAATTCCTTGTGATTGATATGGATATTGCATTTCGGAGCATCGACTTTTGGCTAATCGTAGCTGTATCATATCTTACCGTAGCTTTTTTAATATTCCTTTTTTGTTCTTCTTTCTTCATTAAAAGGAAAAAAGCGGCTCCACAAACCAAACTGGCAATTCCTTTAATGGTTTTCCAGTTTGCGATTGTTATTGCTCTTACAGCTTTTACCATTTTGCTCAATAAACAAATGCAGTTTATCGGACAAAAGGAGTTAGGGTATTCAAGTGAAAATATAATGGTGTTGGAAATCCATGAAAGAAATTCCAAAGTATATACTTTCAGGGATGAGATTTCGAAAATTCCGGGAGTAATTAGTGCTTCGTGTGCGCAGCATTATCCGGGGTACAGCATGCAGGATATGAATTTTTCAAATGGAGATAATTCGTTTCCTTTCGAGTTTGGCCAGATTGACCAAAATACCATTCAGACGCTGGATATTCAAACGCTTCACTATTTTACAGAAGCGAAAGAAAATGCTACGGATGGATGGTACATCAATGAAAGCTTCTACAATAATCTGAAACAGTTTTATAATGAGGAACAGATAGCTGGGAGTAATTTTCCTGAAAGCGAAGAGCAAAGTGAAGACGAGAATCTGCAAAATTTCATAATACTTGGGGTGATAAAGGATTTTCATTACACTTCGCTGCATTCACCCATTGATAATTTTGCATTCTTTGTTCCCAAACCACAATCACAATCAAGATCATTTCGCTTTGTTCTTGCCCGTGTTAATCAGGTAGCAGCCAATAATGTTATTGATGAAATAGAAACGAAGATGCATGAATTGTATCCCGGACAAAGGTTTAGCTATCATTTTCTGGATGAACAATTAAATCAGCAATATAATTCCGAAAGAATCCTTTCAAAGTTGATAAATGGATTTTCAGTTTTAGCAATTTTGGTTGCCTGTTTGGGATTGATCGGTCTTTCCCTTTTGATGATTGAAAAGCGTACAAAAGAAATTGCAATCCGCAAAGTAAACGGATCGACTGTTTTTGAGATCATGAGCATGTTTAATAATTATTTTTTGAAATGGATCGGCCTGGCCTTTGTAATTGCTATTCCTGTTGCGTGGTATGTAATAAACGAATGGCTCGAAAACTTTGCATATAAAACTTCAACTGACTGGTGGATTTTTGGCTTAGCGGGTTTAATAGCTATTGTTGTTGCATTAGTAACCTTAACCTGGCAAACATGGAGAGCTGCCAGTCGAAATCCTATTGAATCATTGAGGTATGAATAAAGTTGAAAGGTTGACATGACTTGTCAGATTTACCATTATAAATAAGTACTTTTAGGGATAAAATATATGATGTTATGAAATACCAAGTTCATCGTTTAGAGATCAACATGGAAAAGGATCAGGATAAACTACAGGATTACCTGAATAATCTGAAAGGCGAAGTGGTTTCGATTATTCCAAACGTAGCCAAAACAAGCTTGCTTCAGATTTATGGAATTACCAGAAAAGTTAACTTTTTGCTTATTGTAGAAAAAGTTAAGCAGGTTTATTAAACCTGTAATCATTAACAATCAAAGATTTGTGTTCGACGTAGTATTTACTACGTCGAATTATTATTAGTAGGCTTTGCCTACTGTAAGCTGAAAGAAAACTCATTTAGTGTTATTGATTTCTATACTATACGGTCAGGATTAATGCGGGAATTCTTATGTCAGCACTCAAATATTCTGTCAATTAAATTTAAAATATTCTCCAGCACTGGATTGCTGTTTTTTGTGTTCCAGATTACCTGTAAACTGGTTCGCTGAGGTATATTCTTCAATTCAATAAACTTAATATTCATATCATAACCTAGTTTAAGTGAAGTTGGGACAATAGAAACTCCGAAGTTATTTTCCACAAGACGGTAAATCGACATGGCATTGATGGTGTTATGTGTCGTGATTGGAGAGAAATTATGGTCATCAAACAATTGCATCACTTTTTCGTAATAGGTCTGACTATATCGGGGTTCAAACAAAATAAATGGGTCTTCTTTGAATTGCTTTAAACTTTCAAAGTTATCCTCTGAAATCGGATGATCCTTTGGGAGAACCAAAGAGAAGGTATCATCCAGGACTGTCTTGGTTTGTAAAGGACGGGGTACCCTTTCCAAACGTCCAAAGCCAATGTCTATTTCATGAGATAACAATGCATCTATTTGGTCCTGACTGTTGATCTCCTCCAAGGAAAAGCGGATCGTCGGAGATTCGTTTTTAATGGCAATCAATAGTTCAGGAATAATATTCTGCATTGATGATCCGATATAGCCAATGTGTAAATCACCCTCCACACCTTGCTCCAACAGTTTGGTGTGACCAAATACTGTTTCCAGGTTCTTTAGCATCTGGTTGGATTCCTTATAAAAGTATTCTCCTGCAGTTGTTAGCTTCACGTTTCTGTTGTTTCGCTCAAACAGTTTTACCCCTAATTCCTCTTCCATTTGCCGAATCTGACGACTGAGTCCGGGTTGTGAGATGTATAATCGTTCTGCGGCCTTTCGGTAATGCAGGTCTTCAGCTACTGCCTGAAAATATCTAAGGTGTCGAAGTTCAATTTGATTACTCATAGTTATCAATTCATGATTGAAATAGTCTTGTTGGGCATCAAAAGTACAGATATTTTTGCAAGCGTTGAGTTTTAATTGAATTCGGCAGAATAACAATAAAAGGATCATTCACTATGAGCAAATTCATGACACCGAAAGAAGTTTCACTTTCCTTGGTCGAAACAGGGAAGAAGAAGGCGACAGAAAAAGCCATCAACCTGTTCGTTCTGGGGATTCTTGCGGGTTTGTTCATAGGATTTGCAGCTCATCTGGCTACTGTTATTTCCACAGGAAGTACCGAGTGGTACGGAATGAAGAAGTTTATGGCAGGAAGTGTGTTTTCAGTTGGTCTTATTTTGGTAATCATAGGAGGATCAGAATTATGGACTGGGAACAATTTAATGACAATTGCCTTATTTCAAAAGAAAATTACAATTAATAATATGCTGAGAAACTGGGGGCTTGTTTATCTCGGCAACCTGGTAGGTTCACTTATTCTGGCCTTTTTTATTGCAAAGAGTTCCGGTTTATTAGATGGAGCGATTGGAGGAACAGCAATCAAAATTGCAATGGGAAAAGTGGCCGGCCAGGTTCAAGATCTTGATCACAATTATGCCTATTTTTTCAGGGCAATTGGATGTAACCTACTGGTTTGTCTTGCCGTAATCCTTGCCTTATCAGCGAAAGATACCGCAGGTAAAATCCTGGCAATCTATTTCCCGATTATGGCTTTTGTGGCTTCAGGATTTGAACACTGCATCGCCAATATGTATTTTATCCCAGCAGGAATATTTGCTATGGATTTTGATGCAGCTATTCTAGCCTCAGGTATAGGAACAGAAGCACTATCATCACTGAACTGGATAAGCATGTGGACCCAAAATATTCTGGTGGTTACACTGGGGAATTTCGTTGGCGGAGCTTTGATGGTTGGCGTTACATATTGGTTCTTATATGTGAAGAATCATGACAAGGTTGAATCAGTTGACTCGGATTCGAAGAACGAAAAGGTTCAAGTAAGACGTTTGGCGAAGTTTCCAACTTCGTCAAATAATTAGGGTAGGCTAAGCCTACCAAAATTTTACGACATAGGCGCAGCCTATGCCGAACACAATGAAATGACTGAATAGGTTTAAGAATTAATTAGAAATTACAGAATGCAAGACTCATTTCCAGGAAAAATTGATAGTTGGGATTTCTTGAATGAGCAATATTGATAGGGTGTGAAGCAGACCCCGGATTCTCGGGGCGTTTCCACCTGACAATTGAATGAATGGTTGGTAGGAATGTTAAAAAATTAATCAGATGAAAGATATAGATATAGCAAGGGCTGCAGAGATCAAGCCAATTACAACGATTGCAGAGCAATTGGGAGTTGGGATTGAAGATTTGGAGATGTATGGTCACTATAAGGCTAAGCTTCCTTTGAAATTGATTGATGAGAAGAAGATCGAAAAGAGTAAGTTGATTCTGGTTACGGCTATTACGCCAACACCAGCAGGAGAGGGGAAAACGACAACTTCAATCGGATTAACTCAAGGATTGAATAAGATTGGGAAGAAGACGACAGTTGTTTTACGTGAGCCTTCTTTAGGTCCTGTATTTGGTATCAAAGGTGGTGCTGCAGGTGGTGGCTATTCTCAGGTTATTCCTATGGAAGATATTAATTTACATTTCACCGGAGACTTATCGGCTGTTGAGAAAGCACACAATCTTTTGTCTGCTTTGATCGATAACAATATTCAGGATAAGAAACGAAGTCTTGGTTTGGATCCACGAACTGTTAGTTGGAAACGAGTTATGGATATGAACGAACGAGCTCTTCGTGATATCGTTATTGGCTTAGGTGGGAAAAATCAAGGTGTACCGCGTGAAACCGGATTTAATATTACAGCCGCTTCAGAAGTGATGGCTACACTTTGTATGGCCAAGGACCTGATGGATCTTAAAGAGCGGCTTGGGAATATTTTTGTCGGTTTTACCTATGATGAAAAGCCAATTTATGCTCGCGATTTGAATGCTCATGGTGCGATGGCTGTGGTTTTGAAAGATGCCATCAAGCCAAATCTGGTACAAACCCTTGAAGGTACACCTGCGATTATTCATGGTGGTCCGTTTGCAAATATTGCCCAAGGTACAAATACCATTATTGCTACCAAGCTGGGGATGTCGCTTTCAGATTATGTTGTTACTGAAGCTGGTTTTGCATCAGACCTTGGAGCTGAGAAATTTTTCGATATCAAGTGTCAGTACGGGAACCTGAAGCCAAAAGCAGTTGTGCTTGTGGCTACCATTCGAGCTATTAAATATCATGGTGGCGCCAAGCTGAAAGAGCTGAATGATACGGATCTTGTGGCTTTAATTAAAGGTTTGGATAATCTGGATAAGCATATCGAGAATATGCAGGAGTTTGGTTTTAGTCCGATTGTAGCTATTAATAAGTTTATTACCGATTCGGATGACGAGATTGCAATTATCAAGCAACATTGCGAGAAGCAAGGTGTAAAAGTATCTCTTGTTGAAGGCTGGGAGAAAGGTGGTGAGGGTACCATCGAACTGGCTGAAATGGTTGCTGAGGCTGTCGAGGATGAATCGAATAGCTTCAAGCCATTGTATCAGCACGGTATGCCAATGGAAGATAAGATCAGAACCATTGCTACTAAAATGTACGGAGCCATTGATGTGGAGTATTCATTGAAAGCCCGTCAGGACCTGGAAAAAATTAATAAGCTGGGACTTGATGCCCTGGCTGTTTGTATTGCTAAAACACAAAAATCACTTTCAGATAAACCGTCCCTAAAAGGACGTCCCAAAAACTTTACCATTAACATCCGTGAAATAGAGGTTTCATCGGGTGCTGGTTTTGTGGTGCCTATTGCAGGTACTATTATGCGTATGCCGGGATTGCCAAGTAAGCCATCTGCCGAAGTTATCGATATCGATAAGGACGGTAATATTACCGGGTTATTCTAGATTATTAGAACTTAGATATTAGAGCATAGATGTTAGAGGATTAACTTCTTCGACATGATTAGATCAAGATGATAAAATAAATTCAGATAAAAATATTGGGATCATTATCCTGATAAATCCTTCAGATCATTTAAAATTGGGCAGTTGCAGAGGTGGCTGTCCTTTTTTTTATTAAATTTGAATTCGTAGTCTTGTTGCATTCTTGCAGATTGATTATCAAATTATGAAATATATGGTTGGAGGCAATTATTCATTTAATTTACAGAGATTACTTTCATTATTTCTTGGGAAAAAGGGATTAGAAAACCTTGAAAAAAGAGTTTTTATATCTGCTTCTTTGATTGGCCTTATTGCATGTATTGTTGGGGTGAGCTGGGATATTTGGTTGGGTTTGCCGCTTGTATTGAACATAGTTGTTGGTGGGTTTATCCTTGTATATGGTGTGTTTTATTACTTATCCCGATTTAAGGATTCGTATAATTCTTTATTTTTTATATTCTCAACTCTTTGTCTTCTATCTGTATTATATATTTTTAATGGTGGATTAAAAGGTTCAATACCTCCGATATATATTGTAGCTCTTACTCTGTTCATCAGTATTTCTAAAAAAAGGAATCATTTAATAATTCTCATTGCTACAATAGGGAGCCTTATTTCATTAATAATTCTTGAACAAACCCTCTATAAGGATCTAATAATTCAATATACCAATCTTGAGACCATGGAAAATGACCTTGCGTTTGGTTATATTGCTTGTCTTATTATTGTGTTTATTCTGTTGAGTTTTTTTAAGAATAACTATGATAAAGAAAACAGGGAAATTTCTAATCAAAAGGCCAAATTGCAGGAACTAAATGCATCAAAGAATTTGTTCTTTAATATTATTGCTCATGATATGAGAGAGCCCTTTAACACGATATTGGGTTATTCTGATTTGATAGTAGATCAGGCTGATATATTGGAAATAGAAGAACTTAAGCAATATGCTAAATTAACTCAGAAATCTTCTCAAAAAGCATACAATCTTTTACATTCCTTACTCGAATGGGGGAAGATACTGCAAGAAGAAATACATGTCGAATATCAAAAAGTAGACATTAATCTGATGATTGGTGAATGTGTTGATTTTTTTAAAGAAAAGTGTACAGCTAAACGAATATCAATGCATAATGAATTGTCAGATTCTATGTTTATACGGACTGATACGAATGTACTTCAAACAATTGTTAGAAACCTTATTTCCAATGCTGTGAAGTTTACACGGAAGGGTGGATCTGTATGGATTGCAGCATGTTTGAATGAAAATGGAAACGTAACCATTAGAGTAAAGGATAATGGTATTGGTATGAGTCCTGAATTAATTTCTCACCTATTCGATTTGAGTAATGTTAAAAACCGGAAAGGTACAATTGGCGAATCCAGTCTTGGACTAGGACTTATAATTACAAAAGAACTGGTCTTAAGACTTAATGGAGAATTAATGGTCGATAGTGAAGAAGATGCTGGAAGTACCTTTACTATTTGTTTTCCGGCTATGAATTCAGATCAATCTAAAGAGTTTTCTGAGAATTAGGGTTTAACACTTAAAACATTGTCTTTATTCAACCCAAACTTATCAAGACTTTCCGGAGTATAAAGATTTCATATTACATTTACCTGCAATTAGCATAAATATTGCCCGGCAATGATAAAAACAAGTGAAGACAGATACGAAGGAGTAATAGTAGATCTTAACACACTTCCACAAGTAAAAGAGGATTTTCAAAAGGAGATTGTACAACTTTTGGAATCCTTAGATCAAAAGAAGCTTTTGTGGGTAGAAATTCCAATTGAAAAGTCTGAGTTTATTCCGGTTCTTACAAACCTAGGCTTTGAGTTTCATCATTGTGACGAGCGTAGCCTGATGCTTGTAATTAAGTTAGTACCGGATGCTATGATTCCAACTTCCCGGAATTATATTGCCGGAGTTGGTGCTATCGTAATGGATGGAAACAAGTTGCTTGTGGTTAAAGACCGTTGGTTCCCGGGCTACAAACTTCCCGGCGGACATATCGATAAGGATGAAACGATTAAAGGAGCTCTGAAACGGGAAGTTTATGAGGAAACAGGAGTAAGCATCGAACTGGAATCCATTATGAATATTGGACATTTCAGGAATGGTCAGTTTGGTGAATCCAATATCTATATGGTTTGTACAGCAAAAGCTTTAACTAAAGAAATCACCATCAACGATTCCTCCGAGATTATCGATGCCCAATGGATGGGTGTGCAGGATTTCCTGAATGCTGATGATACTAATCTGTACAATAAAAGCGTGGTAAAGGCGGCAATTTCCAACACTGGGTTGAAATTAACCGAGCATATGATTAAACTTCGGGTTAAAGGGGGAGAGGTATTTTATTGATCTTTCTTATATGGATGTGAATATCATTGAAGTGATCGAAGAGCAAATTAAATTTTTTGAGATTGAAGCAGACCAAAGGGGGATTGAGTTAAAATATACACCGAAACTTGAAACCAAACATGCTTTTATCCGTACCGATTCAGAGAAAGTTATTGCAATACTGGTGAATCTGATTAAGAATGCACTGAAGTTCACATCTGAAGGCTTCATTGAAGTGAGCGTATTGTTAAAAGACAAGATGCTGGAGTTTGCGGTTATAGATACAGGTGCCGGGATTCCTGTAACCCGGCAAAAAGCCATCTTCGACCGGTTTGTTCAGGCTGATAGTACAGATCACAGAGCTTTTGAGGGAGCAGGGTTAGGCCTGTCAATTTCCAAAGCATATGTTGAGATATTAGGAGGTAAAATATGGCTTGAGAGTGAGGAAGGAGTTGGAACAAGGTTTTATTTTACAATTCCGTTTTTACCCAAAAAAGTGGAAGAAGAATCTAAAAGTAAAATTCAGATTCAAAGCGGGGACAAGCCTAAATTAAATATCCTCATAGTTGATGATAATCAGGCTTCCAGTGTCTTTCTTAAGAAGGTATTGCAGTCGTACACCAATAGATTATATGATGCAAGTAGAGGACAACAAGCTATTGATATTTGCCGTTCAAACCCAGATATTGATTTAGTGTTAATGGATGTTAAAATGCCTGAAATGGATGGGTTGGAGGCTACCCGGCAAATCAGAACCTTTAATCAAGATGTAATAATCTGGGCTCAAACTGCACATGCGATGGCGCAGGATCACTTGAAGTCAATCGAAGCAGGATGTAATGAACATATTTCAAAACCAATTTCCCGATCGGATCTTATAAAAAAAGTGATTGAATATTTTGGAGACTAAATGCAAGGGAGGGATGCAGATGATGTTATTATTATCAATAGAAGTGTGGTATGAGATGCAATTTTAAACATTGATTTGAAACTAACCCAACACCTGATAATTCTGCTTTATAGGTGTAAATATTTGTTCACATATTTTACTAAATTTGGATGCTAGACCTGTGATAAAGCTTGTGGGGCTAATAGGTTTATGGTGATGGCCGCATTGAAGTATGAATTCTTAACAAACCAGATGGAAGAAATCAATCATATAAAAAACAGGGAGATAATAATAAGGAAGGCATCAGGTGAAGAAGAGTTGTTTTCGCCTCAAAAGCTTGAAAGATCGTTAATGAATGCAGGAGTTAATTATGAAACTGCTGTAAGAATTGTTGCAGATATCGTCGATTGGATTATTCCGGGTGTTACTACACAAAAAATATATTCCCGCGCTTTTTCTATGCTGCGACGTGAACGAACCAATGCTGCCTTACGTTATAAATTAAAAAAGGCCATTTTGGAACTGGGGCCTACGGGTTATCCGTTTGAGGCGTTGATAGGGCAATTATTTGAACGGATGGGGTATATATCTGAAGTGGGAGTGATCGTGGAAGGAAATTGCATTTCTCATGAAATGGATGTAATTGCAACCAACGAAAATACTCAACACCTCGTTGAATGTAAATATCATAAAGATCAGGGGAAACAGGTTAGCATCCAGGTGCCTTTGTATGTGCGTTCGCGGGTGGATGATATTGTTCGCAGGCGAGAGAATATGCCTGAGTTTTCAGGACTTGATTTCACAGGATGGGTAATTACCAACACCCGTTTTTCCACCGATTCTATTCAATATGGCAAATGCAACGGATTGAAACTTCTGGCATGGGATTATCCACAAGGGCTGGGATTAAAAGAGTTACTTGAAAATTACAAAATCTATCCGGTCACGGTATTGAGAAAGCTTACCAGTAAGGAGAAGCAAAAACTACTTAAACATGGCATAGTAAGTTGTTCTCAACTTTTAATGAATCAGGATTTGTTAAAGGAATTCAATTTAACCAAAAGTAAGCACAGGGCATTGCTAGATGAAATAAATGATATTTGTACATAGTAATTTGCTGTTTTTCATTCAATGTGAATGAAATCCCGAGTTACAGAATTAATCCGGAGAGCAGGTATATCCTTCAAATTGCATGTAAATCTTAAAAAGAACATATATTTGCGGGCTTTGAAATTAAAGAATATGTTTAGAGTTAGGTTTGCCCCCAAAACTGAGAAGTTTAAGCTATATTTCATTGAAATGATCTTGATTATCACCAGTGTTTTTCTGGCTTTTTTTATAAATGAGATCAGAAACAACTATCAGGAGAATAAGAAATTGGCCACAAGCTTGAAGTTTATCGAGGAGGAGATGTTGCAGAATCAGGCGTATATCACCGAGTATGTTCTCGCACATGAAATTATTAAAGACCGCCTGGATTCATTAATAAAGAACGATATTTATGAAGGGACTTATGATTCTTATCATGGATTTTCAATTCATCATATTTATCCAAAGAGCTTTTTTAATCAGCTTTTAAGCCGCCAGGCATGGGATATTGCCGTGAATAATAATATTTTCAATCAACTCAAGATCGAAGATGTGGTGATTATATCAAGGGCCTATGAACAACAGAAACTTGTAATGGATGCAGCTTATGATATCAGCAAGTTTATGCAAAGTGAGGCTGTGTTTAACGAAGATCTCACCAAAAACAACTGCCAGGTTATGAGATGCCGGTTTCGTACCTTACATGGTTTTGAAATGCGCCTGATTTATAATTATCAGGAAGCATTAAAGGTGTTGGAAAGGATTCGGGAGTAATTGTGTTATTTTTGAATAAACTTGAACTATGACACCCAGACAGGAGGAGCGCATCCGAAATAAAATAGCGAAAATCAGAAAAGAACTTGCTGCAGATAAAAAGCAGTGGGGAGGATATCACCATGATGGCTGAGGATTACGGTATTTACCTCCGGGGTTTTTATAAAGCTTAAAGATTATAAAGGAGGATTGCGATATTTGAGATGGTTTGCCCGTACATTTCCTGATGATTGCTGTTATCCCATATTTTTGTTTGAATGGTCTTTAATCCTATTTAAAACAGGGAAGGAAAAGGAAACTCAACGAAAGGTAATTGAAACCTATTGCTCTAACACCTATTTATTTGATAAGTTTCTGGATAGAGACTTACTTTATTGCGATAAGTTGGAAAACTCAGCATGGGATAAGAAGTCCATAGTAGAACATTTCAAGTATCTAAGAACAGATAAAGAAATGACAGATTTTGCTGAATGGCTTGAGGATTTTACAAGTAGTGAAGCTTTTCAACGAATAGCAAAGGAATTTATTGATATAGAAATCCGCTAGGTATCAGAACCTGTGGGGGCTATGCGATCCAAGCTGGTTGATCGCAGGTATCAGTTGTCAAAGGCTGAAAGCCTGACTTAATTCAGCCCCAGGCAAGGCCTGGGGTCATAAGGAGTGGATTAAATTTGGCGCGCCACAAGGGAGGTTTTTCGAAGTCTATTTGGTGAGCATGGCGCGCAATGTTCTTTAGCTTAGCATTTCTGATTAAATCTCTCCACTATTTGAATATGATCTTCCTTCCTGCTTGTTGATTCTTCCTGATAAGTTGCACGGTGTTTTTTGTAAATAAAATTCTTATTTCTATTAAATATTACAATAAAATAAATGTATAAGATGAAACTTTTATATATTTGGCTCTTCGCAGAACAATCATATTTAAAACCTGTTTGATTCTGTGAAAATAAACCACTACATCTTCTTTTTAATAGAAGATAAATAACATCATGATTCGCATTGCTCTTATTAATCTGATTATATATATCACGAGTAAGAAACAATACGCGAACAAACTGCCTGGGATTGTGAAGTTGTGAATTATCTGTGTGTTGGAAAATCCCAAAGGCATCTATAAGACTGGTTATTAAACATTGGATGATCATATCCAGGGTAAATATTGTCCTGCCAGAAGGCTTATTACCCTTTGTGATATGCCTGATCTTCCATTATTAGTGATTGAACCAAAAATCAAAAACCAAATATTATGATAGATGATAGATTATTAAAGGCTAGAAGAAACCGCTGGTTAACAAGTACACTTTACAGAACCCGTTACATTGAAATTAGAACGGTTGTAGAAGGTCTTTTTAAAGAGTCTGAACAAACCACTCAAATTAAATGGTTTACTCCCCATGGAATTGACCATTGTAAAGCACTGGAAAATAATTTGTATGATTTAATTCCTGATCCTGTTGATCCTGAAAAGGAAAAGGAAAGAGCAATTCAAACCAATAAATTGCAATGTAATGGGAGTAATCAAGAGGAACCATTAACAGAAGTAGAAAGGTTTTATCTGATTATTTCAGCATGGTTGCATGATCTGGGAATGATTAAACAAGATAATGCTGAGGATGCAAAGAAAAGTGAAGAGGAATTACGAAATGAGCACCATACACGTTCTGAGAATTACATTGTTGAACATTTTGCTAAATTAAAACTTCACGAGAATGAGGCAACAATTTTCGGTCAGATTGCATTTTATCATAGAAGGCGATGCTCAATACAGGAGTGTATGGAAAAGGTTAAGATTACGGAATATGAGGATGTTTTAAGAGTAAGGTTACTTGCTGCATATGTTCGACTTGCCGATGCCATGCATGCAGATATTACCAGGGTTCCTGCACATGACTATGCTATTCTGTTGACTTATAATATACCAGCGTTTAACAAAATCCATTGGCTGAAAAGTCATTTTGTATTGGGGATGACACCCGATTTAAAGGATAAATCGATAACTATAACACTCAAAAGACCAACTGATGAAGTCATAAAGCAGTGTGTTGACGATACGCATTATAATTTAGATGAAAATTGTAAAAAGAATACAGAAGATCAGAAAAATAATAAGTTTAAATGTCATGTAAGCAAGGGTTATAGGGAAAACCAGGTAGTTGATGAAATAAAGAATAAACTGTTTGAAACCACTCTGAATTCCATTTATAATGATATCTATAATGATCTTCAGGAGGAGCTTAATAGCGTAAAAGAAGTCCTGATCAGAGGTGGAGTTTCCAGTTTCTTAAGTTTCAAAAAAGAGATTGTTAAGGTTCAAATGAAAAGATCATTTATTAATGAACTCAAAACCATCTTACATCATTACCCTTCAATTAATAATCCAAGTGGTACTTCTTTATATCGGATCATAATAGATACACTTTTGGGAATCTGTGAAATGGTACGGGATCATTCTGAGGAGATTAAAAAAGATAGAATTGAGAATTTCCTGAACGATATTAAAGAGAATATAATAGAACCCCGCAAATCCTATGTGAGTCTCAATAATTTATATGATAATATTAAAATGATTTGTGATGCGAAATCTAATAAGAGAGCAGTGCTGATTGATATTCTTGAGGGTGATTGTAAAGACTCGGGGAAAGAGGTGGAAAATAGAATTGAGGAAATTGAAAAACAAAAGCAAAAATGTAAGGATTCCCCACTTTCAGAACTGGAAATATTCTTGTTTCATAAGCATGATGTTATGAATAAGAGGATAAAGGGGGTGAGGGATAATGCAAGGAATTATTACAGCCATTTAATAGAGGGGAATTCAGAAAGCGAAAATTCTTCTAAGGAAAAATCTACTGAATTATGCATTTATGAAGATTTTGTAAACCGATTGATACAGAGTTTGGAAGTTGAGAAAAAAGCACCAAACACTAAAGAGGATGATCAACCTAATGAGCAAGTCGACAAGGCAATTGCTGATAAACAGGATAAAGATGGTAGCCCAGAAGGATGTGAAAAAATAAGAGAGAAAAAGATAGATATCCTCCTTTATGGTTATAGTGAATTGGTTGTTAAGACGCTTAGTGGGTTTCGGGATGCTGTGTTGAAAAAAATGTTAAAAGATATTTTAGTTAAAGACATAGAGTTTTTTATTCATAAGATTGATCTGGAAAAGACGGCATCCGATATTTTTAGAATTTTTATTTGTGAGGGGCAACCTAAAAACCGTTTAGACTGGGGGAATAAGTCTGTTTATCATGATGGAACAAACTATGCACTCAAGCTCCATGAGTTTGGTTTTACCAATATTCATTTAATTCCAGATGCTACGGCTGCTACATTGCTTGATAGTAAGAATACGAATCTGAATATTGATTTTATATTGATGGGGGCGAATAAATATGAGCAAAATACAAGGAAACAAAATGAAGCACCATTCATTAATCCAATGAATGGTGTAATAATGGGTAATAATGATATTCAAAAGAACGACATATTAGATGTTAAATCTTTCACCCATTCTGCAGGACATGCAATGATTACTGCTTTGATGCAACAATTGAAAAGTAGCAGAGGTAGTGAACAGAAGAATAATATAAAACTTGTTTTTGCAGTTACTACAGACAAAGAAGTGCCAAGAGATAACAATGGATCAAAGGATAATGAAAAGACAAAAGAGAAGAAGCCATTATTTGACAAAGCCGAAGGTTTGTATTTCAGAAGATTTATAGAAGATGAAACTATTAAAAAGCGGCGGTTCTTTGCCTATACTAAGGAGTCTGAAAAAAGTATTACGAAGGCTGGATGTGATATTTTGATATATAATCCCAAAGAGGATGAGATTCCTGGTAGATGTGCCGATGTGCTGATTACTGAACATACATATTATGATAAGAAAGAAACTAATGAACCTTAAAATAATAATGGAAATAAAACTATACCAGGGGAATGATGTTTCGGGAAACTTATAATAGCAAGACGATGATATATTAAATGTAAGTTTGCTAGCAATATGAGTTTTCTTTAACTGGAGAGATTATTAATAAGAAAACAAAAGGCCGGCGTGATATGCCGGCCTTTGATGTGTTAATCCCCATTTTGTGAAGGTTGGAGTTGGATATCCAACACCAGGGTATCTTCATCAGGGATTAAGATGGATTGCGTTTGTTTCAAGAAACCATTTTTACTGAAGTGTAAGGTATGTTCACCAGGAGTTAGATTTTGAAATTGATAAGCTCCAGTTGTACCTCCACGGCGGTAGGTTCCGTTATTGTCTATAGAAATGGTTACACTACGAAGTGGTTCCATGGTAGCAGCATTAAGTATCTTGCCTTTTAAGGCAAGTGTCCGGTGCGAACTACGAGGCATTTTTATTACCTGCTTAAATTCGCTGCAGAATTCGGCATCGGTTTTACGATATTTGCCGATCAAGTAGGGATAAAAACGATTATTAAAAATATCGTTCATTGTTTTAGCGATTGACACCCCTTCCAGGATATACTGATGATGTTCAGACCGGAATAATTCTGGTTTATCAATTAGCGAACGGACTTCTTCCAGAGCCGTTTCGAAGGCAGTTTTTGCTTCAGGAGTAATACCCGAATTCGTTACCACCTCTGGATTTTCATTCATCAGTTCAAGCGTGTATGATGCTTTAATGATGAGTTTCAGGTCGCCCAATTTACGTAAAGTATAAGGAGGGATTTTGATTAAATCATTAAAGGTATTGATGTTGTTATATTTACAATACCGTTTTATGATTCTGAGCAGGTCAATCAGGGCTTCACATAGCAAAGATTTTTTCTCATCTTTTGTTTCTGTGATGGGTTTGCTGGTGGCTTCAAGCTTATGTGCTATTTGCTTCAAACGATCGTTATGCTCACTCAGTTCGCTGGCGTCCTGATCAAGAATAGGATCGGCTTCAAACTTCACCGCAAATACCTGTTTTAATTCAAAAAACCTGTTATACCTTTCAAGGGCTCTCTTAATAGAGCTGTTCATAGGTAATTAATTTTTTGTTCTTAAAGTTTTAAACATTATCGTTCTAAAAACACTCAAAAGGAATTATGCTGCATCAGCGGGATAATTCCCTCTAATAGCATATGTAATAAGATGATTTCTTAGGTAACTACAGATAATAAATGACTTCGGGGATCGATAGGGGGATTGTCTGATAACAATAGGGGCCTTAAGCTACAGAGATAAGATACCCTATTCCGATATGAACGACATCGTATTCCGGTACGAAGGACATTATGTTCAGACATGAACGACATCGTATTCCGGTGTGAACGACATCATGTTCAGACATGACGACATTATATTCCGGCGTGAACGGCATCATGTTCAGGCATGACAACATTATATTCCGGCGTGAACGACATCATGTTCAGACATAAACGACATTGTATTCCGGTGTGAACGGCGTCATGTTCGGATATGATGACAATACCCTCCGATATGGAAGACATTCTGTTCAGGAAGGAAGACATATAGTCCCATCCCTGAACAGTTTATCATAGTTTGGAAAGACCTTATCCCCAAAGCATAGAGAACTTAATCCCGGCAGTGAGTGATGCGACCTAAGCTGCAAAGGATTATTTGTCTGGTAGACGAGGTCGAACCTCAAAGCAGAGCGATAAAAAAAATGCAGGCAAAGATTAGCCTTTGGTTTTTTAACATTGCTTTTACTGTAAAAGACTTTGCGTTTAATTAAAATAACTCCTTATTCCGTTTTCTATAATTAGAAGGTTTGGATTTTAGGAATCGGATTTTGAATCAAATCGTAAAGCCTATCTCAAAGCAATGCCACCAAAAAATCATTAACTCGTACCTCCGACAACTCTATGCCGGGTTGTTAGAATACTGATCTTGCAGTTTTGTAGATTTCAAAATGTAATTTTGCAACTCTTATGTTGCATGCAATATGTGTTTATTGAATTGCGTAATATGAAATTAATAGGTCAAATTGGAATATGCAAGAAAAAAATGAAAAAATGTATATTCGTCGGGATTTTAAGGATATTCGATGGGATATGATGTATATTCGTAGGTGAAAGAAATTGGGTAAACCTGCATTTATGTCAAGGGTAGAAGTTGTAAAAGCGGCTTTTTTGATGAGCTTGTTTCCTGATTCACGAAAAAGTATATTATCATCTGTGAAATAAATAACAGTTTTTTATTGTGTTAATGATTGTTGCGTTATGGGTTGTGAGATTGTTTGATTGTGTTTTAATGATTGTTTAATGGGGTGATAAATAGATGCGTAAGACTGTTTAATCGTTTGTTTGAGATATCTGTATTGCTATGTTATGTTCGTCTTTGTTTGATATTTGCTTATGCTTGTATGTGTCTTTTAACTGAAAATCGCCTTTCGTTGGTGTTATTTATATGCATTATGATGGCAATATGATATATTGTTTAATTTTTTTTCAAAATTTTTTTATATGCGCTGATGTAGATGTGACGGGGCTTTGATCGTGTTTGACTGTCCTGATTGTTGAATTGTAACTATATTGGTGTATTGTATATTGGGTTTTGTTTGTTATTTTTAGGGGGAGGGGATTCTTTTTGAGAGAGTTAAATTGAATATTAGATAGGGGATCAATCAGCGTAATAAATTAAAACTTAAAATATAAAAATCATGAAAACAATAAAACTTTCTAAACATTTCCTGATTGTCATTTCTATGCTCTTTTTTACAATGATATTATTTCAATGTGGACAACCAAAGAAATCAAAACAAGAAACTACTGAAAAAGAAAATATATTACAACAACAGAAATTGGTAGATCAGATTCAAAAGAATGAAGTAAAACTATTTGAGATTGCTCAAAAATTCATTATTGGTGATACTATTAGAAAACAAGGTAGAATAATAGACGGGGAATTAGTTTTTCGATCTGAGATTCCATGGCAAGTTGCTTTAATTGTTAGTGGGGCTATTCCAGGAGAAGGACAGTTTTGTGGAGGAACCCTAATTAATGATAAGTGGATATTGACAGCTGCTCATTGTCTTGAAGGCCTTAGACCAGATGATATTCAAATATTTTCTGGCTCAGTGAATCTTAATTCTGGAGGGAATATTTCTGATGTTAGTAACATAATCATTCATCCTGAATACAACAACAGAACTTTTGATAATGATATTGCATTAATTGAATTAAAAACTACAATACCCTTAAATGAAGAACAGAATATAGTTTACTTGCCAACAAATGATTTAGCGAATGAGCTATTAAGAGATGGGATCGTTGCAACTGTTTCAGGATGGGGAATAACAGAAGAGGGGCATTCTTCTAGTAGTTTAAGGAAAGTTGAGATCGAAATAATTTCAGTTCAAAAATGTGTTAGAAGCTATGGTAAGGCAATAACGATAAATATGGTTTGTGCTGGTTTTGATCAAGGGGAGAAGGATGCATGTCAAGGAGATAGTGGAGGTCCGTTAACCGTGATAGATCAATATGGCTCACCAACACTTATTGGTATTGTAAGTTGGGGTGATGGATGCGCAGAACCTAACTTATATGGAGTGTACACGAAAGTACACAATTATATAGATTGGATATCTAATACTTGTGATTGTATACAAATGCAAGAACCAATATAAATTTATTATTATGAAGATTAGAAATTTAATTTGTTTAGCTCTTTTGATAGGAAATATTGTTTCTTTTGGGCAATCGAGATCATATAAAAAATATGATAGAATAAAAGATAAATCACTTTATATACATTATGAATTTGATAAAGAAGATAAAATATCTCTGAAATTCTTTACAGATATTGAAGATAATAAAGAGCCATTAAAAAATATAGAGAAACTTGGGCTAACAACAGGATTTACTAATATTTATATGCTTTGGATTAATCCACTTAAGTATGAATTATCATGGAAAGACTCAATTTATCTAGATGAGAGGGATAAGATCATCTCAAGTTTTTTTGATTTATATCCTACTACTCGAGAAGTTACTGATATAAATAGAAATGAGAATAAAAAATTAGCTAAAGCAATTACTCCAAAAATAGCTGGTAGCACTAAACTATATGTACCAATTGATGGATATAACTCAACTACATTAATGGAGCTGTATTTCAGATTTATAGAAGATTTCAATAAAATACAAGGGACAGAGGCTGATGTTATAAGAATAAATCAGGTATTAACAGAATTAAAGAATCTAGACACTTATGATTCTCGATTTATTTCGAAAGAAGTAAAAGAAGGATTCTCGAAATTAATAGATATTACTGATCCTTATAAAGTAAACGTCGTAATTGAATCAATAGACATAGAAGGTTGGAATGGACAATTCATAAAGATAGACAAAAGTATTGAAAAAGTTGAAGAGTACATAAGTGGTAAATTGATTACGTCGGATAATCTACTTAATATGTATGTGAAAGCATTAATAAAGAGGTATATAAAGGAGGTTAAGGATAGTGTATCTAAGAATGAAAGATTAGTAAAATACATGGCGATTATTATTAATAAAATGAAAAGATCAATTATTGATGAATCAAATATTAAGAAGTATTATTATGTAAGAGATATATACTTAGAAGAAGGAAAAGCTCTTAATACAGAAATTAAGATTCATAGTAATGATATTGATCAAGTTGAATTTCTTATTTCTAAGAAATCTGAAATCTTTAATTCAAAAATCATCTTTGTAAAACATGATTGGATTGATCCATTTGTTAGTATAGGTGTATTTTCCTCAAGTACAGATATAAATGGATATGGAGTAAAAACTAATGATAATGGGGAGTTAATTGTAGTTGAGGATAATATTTCTAAAAACAGACCTGTTTCTGGGGTGTTTTTAAACTTTCAATTTGCAAACAATTCCAGATATTTAGCTCCTATTGTTCAACTTGGAATTGATCCAACAAAAAAGCAACCATTCCTATTAGCTGGAGGAGGGATTGCTGTGCCTTCTGCTAAATTTGCCATAAGCGCAGGAGTAATTTGGACGTGGGCTCCATCATTAGACTCACTTTCAGTCGGTGATGTGGTTGAATCAACGGTAGTACTGGATGAAGATATAATCTACGATTTTCCCGACATTACAAGTGCTGGTATATATTTTGGTATTCAATATAATTTTTGATAATCAAATACATTTGTCAAAATTTAGCTTACAATTGATTGTGATGCATGGACTTTTCATAATTAATGCTTCTTTTTATATATTCTCAATTCTACACATACCATCGGTTTATTAATCTGTTGATATGTATTGGGGGGGAGTCAATTATTAATATGCTAGAGGTATTAATAGTTTAATGGGGAAAACAATTATCAAAAAGATATTGAGTGTTACGGGCTAGGTTTGAAAAATTTCAAAAATAGCTTCATCTAAATTGTGTGTTGGATCAGAGGTTTGGTTATAAACAAACTTGTGGGCGGCGCGCTTTTTTTTTGCATCGGACACTATCCCGGAGCAATCCTCCGGGATATTAACTTTCAGGCTTTCAGCCTGGATTTATACAAGCGGATGATCCGGTTCATTCTGGGGATATTAACACAATAGGACTAAAGGCTCCAGAGGAAGAGGTTTTAGGAAGACTGTCCTAAATTTAAGCTTATCATCCCCAAATCAGAAATAACTAACTTTGCAAAAAAAAGGTAGGTGATGGATTCAAGGGAAAAGAAGGCATGTTGTGATCCTCATGAGGTAGTATCTGATTTTTATGATAAGATATTGGGGTATGTGAATAAGAAAGTAAGCGACCGGGAGGAGGCAAAGGATATCACCCAGGAAGTGATGGGAAGGATGATTGATGCTTATGATAAGCATGTTGCTGTATCGAACGTAAAGGCGTGGTTGTATCAGGTTACCCGGAATGTTATTGCCGACCGATACCGGAAGAAGGATTTAATGAAGACGGTTGAACCGGAGGGAGAATATGAAGCAGAATCTGTTCCGGATATTAGCGCTGAGGATTTCATTATTCCCATGATTAATTTATTGCCTGAAGAATATCGTACACCTCTTTATTTAAGTGATATTGATAGCCTGAAGCAGTCGGAAATTGCCGAACGAATGAATTTATCCCTTTCGGCTACGAAAATGCGTATTCAGCGGGCCCGGAAGAAGCTTCATGAAATGTTTCTTGAATGTTGTGATATCCAGTATACCGAAAGTGGTTCTTTTGCACACTGTACCATTAAAAGCAGTTGTGATGTGTTATTGAAGGAAGAGGATAAGCTGAAACGAAAATGTAAGAAGTAGTATTTCCTGTTCCCCGAGCCATATTAAGTACTCCTGTTATTTTTTATTATTTATTTCATTTTTCATGTGTCTTTTTGGTGCGATTTGCGACTTCGTAATTGAAAACGAAAAACAAAAATTAAATCGCATTGAAAATGAACAAGAAAAAATTAGTAACGACATCGCTTGTCGGACTCTTGTCGTCGGTTTTGGCTTTTTTAGGCATAATAGGTTGCTGTGGGTTTCCGCTACTAGCAGCTTTTTTAGCCTGGTTTGGGATCGGGGCATCCCAATTGAGCTTTTTCTCTGAGTATCAACATTTATTTACAGGCATTGCCATAGTAGCATTGATCTATGGTTTTTACACCGTTTATTTCAAACAAACATCAAGCGAAAATACAAATGACTGTTGTACGGCTGAAGGTCAGATAGATGGTGATGAACTAAGTTGTTGTACGCCATCAAAAGGCTCCGGCAAAGTGGCTAAGATCATGCTGTGGATCGGTGTCGTAGCTGTTTTGTCAACCTTCTTTATGGATAGGGGTAATTCGCAGGCTTCTGTTGCAGAACAAGGATGTTGCCCTGTGGATGTTGTGGAACCTGTTGTTGAGAAGCCGGTTTCAAATTCCTGCTGTCCTGGTCCGTCATCAGAAGAAGCGGAACAAGATCAGGCACCGGAGAAAACAAGTTGTTGCAGAAACTAGTCTGCAGTTTTATTCAATTGAAAATTAATTAATAAGATTTATTATTATGCAGGAAGGATTAATCAACGCAATCAGAGGTTTATTCTATAATATATGGGGTTTTGAAGCGACTCCGTTTTATGAAAGTCTGACCAAGACAGTTGGGAACTTTATTTTTATAACTCTTGAGTTATTTATTCTGTTTATAGCAATTACGGCCATTATTGAGTACATCATGATGCATGTAAACCAAAACAAGTTGCAGAAATTATTTAAAGGGAAAGGAATAATGGGGAATATCGCGGGAGCTATATTTGGTGCGGTGACGCCGTTTTGTGCCTGTTCAACCATACCTATGACGGTAGGATTCCTGAATGCCAACTTGCCTTTTGGCTCTGTAATGTCATTTTTAATTTCATCGCCACTCCTGAATCCGATCATTGTAGCCATGCTTGCCGCAACTGTTGGGGTACCTAATGCAGCAATCTATTTTGCTTTAGCCTTTACTTTGTCGGTGCTGTTTGGATATATATTGGAAAAGCTGGGTTTTGCACAACATGTTAAAGCCGTGAGGGTATCGGGTGGTAAAGATATGCTTGAGAACGGAAAAGATATCAGAAGCAGTTATTCCATTAAAAAGAAAGCAGGCATTTCGCTGAAGGCTGGCTGGGATTCTTTGAAGCCGATATTGAGTTATTTGTTTATCGGAGTAGGTATTGGAGCTGCAATTTATGGTTATTTACCGGAAGGAGAAACCATTGCAAAGTACGCCGGAGAAGATAATATGTTTGCGGTACCATTGGCTTCAATTGTTGGTATTCCTCTTTATATCAGAGCTGAAACAGCAATTCCAATAGCCATGTCTTTAATTTCAAAGGGTGTGGGAATGGGAACGGCGATAGCATTAATTATTGGCGGAGCAGGAATGGCTATACCGGAAATGACCATGCTGGCCAAAATATTTAAAAAGAAATTGTTGGTGTCGTTTATTGCTGTGATCTTTTTAGTGGCAGTACTATCAGGCTATGCCTTTAATATCATTTTATAAGATTATTTATTAAGAATATAATAAACACAGTTCATTTTTATGATGATTGAAGTTGTGTGCTTTATGTATAAGGGATCTATCTTAGTTGTTTCAGAGATTTTCAGAGTTCAGATTTTAGAAAAAAAGAAGAACTTTATTAGTCTATGTTCTGGAATCTAACTTCTTTCCTGAAGCATCGAACAGATAAATAATACTTAACATAATTATACAAATGTCAAAATAAATCGAACTCAAAATAATATATACGAATATGAAGTTTTTTAAGAAATCAAAAAGAGAAACGAGCTGCTGTAATGTGCAGTTTGAGGAAGTAAAAAACGAGAATCCTCAAAAGAAAAACAATAGTTGTTGTGATGTTAAAATTGAAGAAGTGAAACCGGAAAAAGATAAGAATAAAACAACTGGTGGTTGTTGCGGGTAATTTTTAATCCGAATATCAGCTCCTGGTGAATCACTATGCTTGTATTCATCAGGAGCTTTCCTATAAAGTATGTAACATCTCTATCATTCTGTATTCTGAGAGATTTTAAACAAATTCGTGATTTCTTATTAAGAAGACGGTGACGAATTGAATTGATTAGCGATTCGTTTTCTCATTCCTAAACCGGCTATATAAACGTGCTGCTTCCATAAAGAAGTGTACATTTTCCACCGGGGCATTAATTGGTATATCACAGCCTGTAGCCAGGACAAAACCTTTGGGATTGTTCCAGGCTTTATCGATGCACTCTTTAACTGCTGCGTAGATTGTTTCTTTGGTTCCCTTTAGCATGATTTTTACCGGGTCAACATTGCCAACAATGCAGAATTTATCCCCCAGGGTGTCGCAAGCTTCACCAATGTCATCGATGTTGTCGAGACTAAGCGCCGATAGATTGAGCTTTTTAATCTCAGGCCAGTGTTTTTTGGTTGTTCCGCATATATGAAGGGTAGGGCCGCGTCCCATGCGGCTTCGGATGTGTTCAACACAAGTTTCGAGATAAGGAAGTGCAAATTCACTAAAGGTTTTCGTACTGATCAGAGTTCCGGAGGCAACCGGATCAGGCATGCTTGGGACAACTCCCAGATCCATAACCGCATCCATATAGGCCAGTACACTTTTGGTAACCTGAGCAAGAAGCTTATGAATAGCTTCCGGATTTTTTCTGATGTCTTTTAGAAATCGTTCTGTTCCTATAACTGTGGCGGCAGTGCTAAAAGGACCTGCAACACTACTGCCCACACTCACTTCGTGTTTTACTTCATCCAGAAGCTTTTTCACTCCATCCAGGAACAACGGCAGGCGCCCATCTTTGTAGGGATCAGCAACGGGGAGTTCTTCGATGTGGTTATAGTCAACATCTACATTATTAATTACATACGGATAACTGTTTTCAGGTAGGCCGAGCTTGACACCCAAAGCTTCGGGAACACCGTATAAACCTGGCCCAACGCTAACACTATCATGACCAAATATTTTGTATGCTTCAATCTCAAGATCGGCCATCAGTTCTCCTGACAGGTTGACTTCGCGAATGTTTTTATTGATTAGCTTAGCGCCAAACATATCAATGAAAGGACATGTTAATATCCTGTCGGCCTTTCCTGTTTCAATCAGTTTCTCTCTGATCAGGGGTGTTATGTTTTCTGTTGTCATCTCCGGATTTATTTAATATAAATGATATGGTCTTTTTTATGAGCCAAACTTTTGATGCAGCTACCACTGACGATTTCTCCCTTTGATTTGGAGATAAGGTTCATGTAGGTGTCTTTTGTGAATCCGATCACTTCTTTTTGAGTGTCTTCTTCATTTAAATCATCAATAAACCGGGGGCATAAATGAATGGGAACCTCCAGTTTTTTGAGATCATCTAATATATTAAGGTTTATAGTAGCGGCTTTTGCAAAGTATTTATTCCCTAATATCCCTTTGGTAACACAAGGATCACTGTAGGATAAGATAGTTGCACCGGAATTGACATAGCTTTTAGCCAATCTAAAGATGAATTTCCGGTAGTTTGTAAAAGCATGGGTTAGTTTATCTTTTCTCCAATCGCGGTAAAACCTGGCGTTATTACAAATCGAAGTGAATACGCTTATGGGGCCCATAAGATTTGCAATCACTGGTTTCTCAGAAGCAAGAATCGTGATAGCCTGGTTGATCGTATCAATATGAGGTACTAAGAAAGGACTTGGGAGCTCATCCACGGTTTGATATGTTTCTTTGGGAAATTTGGGGATCGCAGGCTTTTCTGATGTATAGATACGCCCACCGTATGCCTGCCCCTCAATTGTCTGGCAGAAAGGAAGCGAATAAGCTAAGTCATCTTTTTGCAGTTTATGAGCCAGCATAATGATGTTCTCAGCGCTGTCATATATATTGGCTGAAATAGCTGTGAATTCACTGATGTCTTGTATGTCTTCGCCGGGGCATCTGTTCATAATATCCTCCTTAAAATCCGAGTTGTTTCACAAATACATCCTGAAACTCTTCCTGGTGAGATAGTAATTTCACGTGTATGTCTTTACCAATATTGGTTAAATCCTCTTTAAACGCTTTGTTGATAAGAGCAAGTTTAGCACCCAATAAAGATGTATTTCCTGCAAAAAATATCTTACCCATAAATTCTTCGGGTAAAAGTTTAAGCGTGAGAATATCTTCTTCTTTTAGGTGATATCCGAAGGAACCTCCTATATAAATCTTCTCCAATTCATGGGGGCGAATTTTCAGGTTTTTAAGTATAAGTGCTACTCCTGAGGCGATGGCACCCTTAGCCAGTTGGACCTGCCTGATGTCGGATTGGCTGATATGAATATCGCCGGTGAGAGCGATGGCTTTATCTTTTACAAACGGACTCTTCTTATTCAGGCGGCCTGTTTTTTCGATGCTTCCTTCACGAATAAAGTTGGCCACAATTTCTATTAATCCACTTCCGCAAATACCTACAGGAGTTGCATGGGATATGGTTTCCAACTTAATTTGGTTACCCAGGATGGTACATTTATTAATTGCTCCCGATTGTGCTCTCATACCACAAGTGATGTTCATTCCTTCAAGTGCCGGGCCGGCAGCAGTGGATGTTCCTGTCAGGCAACCATTAATATTTGCCACAATTTCTCCATTGGTTCCAATATCAATAAATAAAACATTGACCTTTTCCTTATGAAGATTAAGTGCACCAATTCCGGAAACAACATCGGCCCCAATAAATGCACTACTGGATGGAAGAAAAGTGATGATACCTTTTTGTGTAAACAGATTTAAATCGGGGAAGCAGATTTCTTTTTCATGTAAAAACTCCGGAGAGTAGGGGAGCTTGCCCATGGAAACAGGAGAACTATTTGCTGCTATATGTTGCATGACCGTATTTCCGGATACAACGATATGGCAAATGTTTTCAACTTTTTCCTTCAGGCAGGCTTTTAAATCAGTAATAAGTGCCTGCCATATCAGAGTATTAAGTTCGCTTAATTTTTGTGGATTTTGAATGATAGCATCAATTCGGCTAAGAACATCCGCACCCATTATGGTTTGAGGGTTTAAAAAGGTTTGAGTGGTAATTTCTTCATTAGTTTCCAAATCCATTACCACGTAAGAAACACCTGTTGTACCTATATCTACTCCCACACCCAGAATAGAATTTCCTTCTTTAAGGAGTTCTCCTTTATAGTATATCTTTTTTTCCTTGCGGCTGAAATCTGTATCAAGAGGAAGGATTCTGTTGTAGATTCCTTTCACTTCTTTTAATTCACTGGAATGATCAGGTATCCATATGGCAGTATCTCCTTCCCCAACAGTTGTCAGGCAGGCCAATCTCCAATCACCTTTAAGATGTTGCTCTTCTTTGGTTTTAGATGAAATATCACCTTTAACCCGGATCAGGCATTTTTTACAATATCCAATACAATTGCACGGGGTTTCGAAAGGATATTCCCGTTTGATAATATCGGCTATTCTTTCGCCTTTAATGGCTATAACTTCTTTATGGTTTATGGTTAGTTTTATAAGGCGCTCCTTTCTTGAATGATGCTAACTTTTTTGCAGATTCTGATTATGTATTCAGGTTTTTCACCGTATCGGTCATAATCTTTAGGTTGCTCAATGGTGTGGACATGGATAATCCACAGGCAGGAGATACCACACGTACGATCTTTAAGGCTTTTAGTGTATGGGCGGCAATCGTATCATCCTTTCCTGTATCCAGAAGTTGCGTATTGATATTTCCCATTACATGTTTGCGCGATTTGTTTTTTGCTTCCTCAACATTAACTATTGAATCGAAGCTCAAAATATCTGCACCACTATTACCTAAGCTCTCCAGTATGGTTTTAGCGTTACCACAAATATGTAAGATAAACGGGATATCATTTTCTTGTAAAACCTTCGATATTTTCTGATAGAGTGGTATTATAAAGGTGTTGAAATTTCTGCTGCCAAGTATTTCGCCGGTAGCTGTAGGATCGGATATGGCGATTACATCTGCTCCGGCTTCTATCATATCATTTATAAATTCCAGGGAGTAGTTTAAGATGAAATCCAGAAACCGAATAGCTTTCTCAGGGGCTTTTCTCAGCATTTTGATAAATTCAAGTGGATCTATTACAGAAGTAGCTACACTGAACGGTCCTGTCAGGTTTCCGATAACAGGAGTGTTGTTATTTTTCAGAAGTTTAATTGCTTCAGTAACGATACGTGCTCTGCCTGTATTAAGAGGACTCGCTATGATTTCATCAATAGAAAGCCCGGTGTATTTAGTTACCCGTGCTTCAGTGAATTTATTTCCGTAATCTACTTCCACACCATTTACTAATTCAGCCTCTATGGTCATACAAAAGGGAACTCCGTAATTTTCAAAACCAGTAAGTTCTTTGGTTAACCGGGAAGCTTCGGCCATGGCCTGTGGATCGGTATTGTGATTTCCTGCAATTCCTGCAATGACTTCTGTTACCGCTGCATTCATCATGCCTCCGGGACAAATTACAGGTGGTCTGTCTGTAGGTTCACCTCTCAGTGATTTTAGCAATCGTTCTTTGGCGGTCATTATGCAAGACTTAATAATTCTTTCGCTTTTCGAACAGCCTCATTTGCATCTTTGGTATAAAGATCAGCTCCTATGGAATCGGCGAAACTCTTTGATAAAGGGCCACCTCCAACCATTACTTTATATTTATCACGAATACCCCTCTCATTAAGTTGGTCGATCACAATCTTCATTCCGTTCATGGTCGTAGTCATCAGAGTAGACATGCACAGGATATGACCGTTAATCTCCTCAATGGTATCGATAAACTTATTCAGAGGGACATCTCTACCAAGGTCATGTACCTCGAAGCCGGCAGTTTCCATCATGATTTTAACAAGATTCTTACCTATATCATGCGTGTCGCCTTCTACAACTCCTATAACAACCTTAACCACATCTTTTACCTGTGATTTCTTTAGGTGAGGTTTAAGGATATCCAGTCCCTGATTCAGGGCATCCGAACAGATCAAAACTTCAGGTAAGAAATACTCTTCCTCCTCAAATAGTCTTCCTACCTCATTCATTCCGGCAATCAGACCAAGGTCTATGGTTTCACGGGGATCTATACCCATCTTGAGCGATTGATGAGATAAATCAACAACAAGATCTTCCTCCATCTCAATCAGGGCCTCTTTAATCTTTGTAAGCAGTTGTTCTTTAGTCATTTTTTCTAATATCCTGTTATTAACCAATCTTGTTGTAACTCAGGCCGGCAAAGTTATAAGTTTCAAAGGATTTTCAAAGATGGAGTTTAATGAAAATATTTATAAAATCTCCTGTTTTCAGCCTGGGGATATGCAAGTGTAAAACTGACAATTTCTTTATGTCTGATCCGCATTTTTCTCTTCAACTAAGCTATATGAATGTCATTCCACAGGAGTACAATTACTAAAGGACCGCAAAGCAGCATCAGTACGTTTGAATAAAGGATATAGTGAATATTGTAATAGTATGGGTTTGATGTAAAAATCGTATTTATAATTTATGTACATATAATTATATCTTTGTGATCATTGTTAATATCGAACCTTCCAGTATGGATTGTTCGTTCTTTTTATATGTTATAGTTAAGATATAAATGTTAAATCGAACTGAGAAATTATTACTTGAGGCAGTTATAGCATTTGATAACAAAGCTAATGACCTGATTGTGATGTTGGCGGAAGAATATGAGCTAAACCTGAATGAAGATAATCCTTTTGATAAACTGTTAAACAGATCTAATGGATTGTGGCAAGGGAAATCTAAGGATAATTGGAGTTACCGATTTCATGGTGATTCCTGTGAATTTGTGAATTCACATACCAAACAGGTCTTGGATGTTAAAATTAACCGCAAAGGAAATTTTGGAGCGATTGATAATTTTTACTTGCATAAATTTATAAATACAACACCTGCATTAAGGTATGCTATGGAGGAGATTTCCTCTTCAAAAGTCTTTTGGGAAAATATGACTTCGTTACAAGAAAAAAAATATGTAATTGATATAGGTGATTCTGTATTTTCAACCCGAATCTTGAATAAAGCTATCTTGCAAAAGATATTTTAATGTTCATTCATCTCAATAGAATTACAATAAATAACAATCGAATAACCACCTGATAACAAACAAATAACTAATGAGTAACTATAAGCACTACTCAATAAACATTACTCGTTAAAACAACTCCTGTTCGGCAGGAGCTCCAATCCCTTTCTCGCGGCAATACTCATTAACAATTTTGAGCAGATCGCTTGCATAATTCTTTACAGTCTTTTTCCCCACGCCGCGGATGCTTTCCAGTTCAGAAGTAGATTTGGGCAGGCTGTTTGTAATACTGATCAATACCTTCTGAGTGGCGACCTGGAAAAGACTGAGATCTTTTTCATGAGAGGTTGCTTTACGCCATGCTTGTAGTTTTTTGTAGAGTTCGGGATGATCTGTTTTTACGTCCTTTTTACCAGCAGTTGCGCGGAAAGGCAGATTCACCTTTTGAAGTAGTGCTTTTGCACGGATGGTAAGATATTCCTGAATCACGAAGCCATCTTTACAGGCCTTGAAACAATAAGTCTTCACCATGACTTGCTCCTGGATGTTTGTCATGCGTTCATTAATGGCTTTTTTTACGCCGAAGTTATCTGTTTCAAAACTGCTGTTGTCGAGTACTTGTTTAATTTGCTGTTCTGTTTTTTCCAGGAAGTATGAACACGCCTTTTGCAATCGTTCCTGCAGAGGTATGTTGGTTTCCACATGAGGGTTGTTGATTGCCAGGTGTCGGATCTGGATTTTGAATTTATCGGCTATGGGCATTAATTCAGTTTGTACCAGTTTACGGATATCATCAATCTTTTCCTTAAGATTCCCCAGAATAACCGATTCGTTTTCTTCAATGATATCGAAGCATTTATTCACTTGATAATTCAATTGATTATAGGTGAATAGTTCATCCAACAGCGATAACTGATAATTCTTTTTGGATTGATCCAGATCTTTTTCATTGGGTTGATTTTCTTCTACCTGCTGATTAAAACCATTAACGGTTTGATCGCAGATAATCGCCTTTGAAGAAATGCGGCTGCTTAAGACAAGTCCTTCCAGTGTTTTACAACGACTTAAGGCGACATATGTTTGTCCATGAGCAAAAGCTGCTTGAGCATCTATAATAGCCCGTTCGAAGGTCAGGCCCTGACTTTTGTGAATGGTAATGGCCCAAGCAAGTCGCAGGGGGAATTGCAGAAAAGAGCCTTGAATCTCTTCCTCAATTTCCTTGGTGCTTTCATTGATGTTATACTTTACATTGTTCCATAGTTCCTGATCAACAGCAATGGGATTGGCTTCATCCGGGCATTGAACATAGATCAAGCCATCATCGATGTCGCTGATGGTTCCAATCTTACCATTATAGAACAGTTTGTCAGGGGAACTGTCGTTTTTCACAAACATCACCTGGGCACCGATTTTTATTTCCAGATCATATGCAGTAGGGTAGGCGTATTCGGGGAAAATGCCCGTAACTTCAGCTTCAAAGCTTTGAGATTTTGCTTCGAGCTTCTTAAGTTGAGATTCATTAATCTGGTTGGCATTGGCATTGTGGGTGGTTAGGCGGATATAACCTTCTTCAGTTTTAGGGTCGAAACCCGCAATATATCGCTTGTTGAGATCCATCAATGTTTCCTGACTGATTCTGTCGTTGCGTACTTCATTCAGGATACGGATGAAATGATCGTCATTCTGGCGGTAGATATGTTTCAATTCAATGCTAACGGCATCGGACTGTTGGTAGGCTTTGCTCCCAAAAAAGAACATGCTGTTGTAATAGGGCTTCAGAATTTCCCACTCTTCATTTTTTACAACGGGGGCCAATTGTTGCAAATCACCGATCATTAATAATTGTACACCACCAAATGGCTTTGTTCGGTTCTTATATCTTCTCAGTACATGATCGATACCATCAAGCAGATCGGCCCGGACCATACTAATCTCATCAATTATCAACAGGTCCATTGACCGGATGATGTTGATCTTCTTTTTATTGAACTTCTTATTGATGAGTGAATTTTCGTTGTTGCGGGCGTTTTGGGTATAGCTTTCAGGAATAATCGGGCCAAAAGGCATTTGGAAGAAAGAATGGATGGTAACACCTCCAGCATTGATAGCAGCAACACCTGTAGGAGCAACTACAACCATACGCTTATGTGATTCTGCTTTTAAGCGATGTAAGAAAGTCGTTTTACCAGTTCCGGCTTTTCCGGTGAGGAAAATATTCCGGTTGGTGAAGTTTACAAAATCGTAAGCCAGGTTTAATTCGTGATTCTGAATCATTGTATTCCGGGTAATTTGAATTTATGATTTTACAAAAATACAACTTATTTAGCAGCTAGAAGGAATGGAGTAATGGAAGCTTGAAATGGGGAGTGATGAGACAAATATCACAAGTTGTTAGTAGTTTCACCTGTCTTTTGACTGATAACCGGTAAATCTTGCTAAATTAGTGGGGAATTATAATCAAAGGTTATGAGTAAGATCGACTACAAAAAGGAGTATAAAGAATTGTATAGTCCTACAAAAAAAGATGTTAGTGTTGTTAGTGTTCCTGAGATGAATTTTTTAATGATTGATGGTCAGGGTGATCCGAATACTTCGGAGGCGTTTAAAGACGCGACTGAGGCATTGTATTCCTTGTCGTATACCATTAAGTTTATGATCAAACAGGGAGCTATGGCAATCGATTATGGCGTTTTACCACTCGAAGGATTATGGTGGGCTGATGATATGGAAACTTTTGATATTGATAATAAGCAGGATTGGAAATGGACGTTGATGATCATGCAACCCAATCTTGTTTCGAAGGAACTGGTGAAACAAGCTACAGATCTTGTGAGATATAAGAGTAATCCTGCTGCACTTTCCAAAATTCGCTTTGAGAGTTATGATGAAGGAGAAGTTGCTCAAATCATGCATTTAGGGCCATTTTCTGAAGAGGGTCCTGCTGTAGAAAAAGTCCATGAATATATTGCTTCTCAAGGATTCAAGAGGAATGGGAAACATCATGAGATTTATTTGTCGGATATACGAAAAGCTGCTCCTGAGAAATGGCGAACAGTGATTCGTCAACCATTTGTATAGGAGCATAAATGGTGAAATAATAAAACCAGCAAGGGTTGGAAGATATAATATAGCAATGCTTTTCATGAAGATTTGAACATTTTTATTGATAAACCAATAACTTTGTGCCAATGAAAAAGCGACTGTTTCAATATTTGTTGTTGTTAATTTTGCCATTGATTTTTCCTGGATTTCTATTTTCTCAAGTAGAACAGGAAGATATTAAAACAGAACGCCCCAAAGTTGGTTTAGTTCTAAGTGGAGGTGGAGCCAAGGGCTTTGCCTATATAGGCCTGTTGAAAGTCATTCAGGAGGCCGGACTTCCCATCGATTATATTGGAGGTACCAGTATAGGTAGTATTATTGGTGGTTTATACGCAATGGGATACCATCCGGATACAATTGAGAATGTAATCCGTCATCAGGATTGGAATGCCTTGCTTCGGGATGAGATTGCGCGGAAATATATTGCTTTTGAAGAAAAGGAGTTTGGGGAGAAGTTTATTGCCAGTCTGCCCTTTAAGAAGAAAAAAATCATGTTATCGCCCTCGCTGTATAATGGGCAGGAGATAAACCTGTTATTAAACCGATATTTGTCACCGGCCATGCATATAAAGGATTTTTCAAAGCTTCAAACTCCATTTTTGTGCATTGGTACAAACCTTCTCGATGGCAGGGAGGTTGTTTTGGATAATGGATATCTCCCCATGGCTATCCGGTCAAGTATGTCTATTCCAGGATATTTCTCTCCAACCCAATATCAGGATATGTACCTGGTGGATGGCGGTGTGGTTAATAATTACCCGGTGATGAATGTCAAGAACCTGGGGGCTGAGATCATCATTGGAGGAGATGTTCAGTCGGGGTTGTATAAAAACATTGATGATTTGAATAGTCTGACCAAAATCATGGATCAGGTAACTTCCTATTATCGCATGGAAGCCAATAAACAGGGCTATGACCAAACGGATTTATATATCCCGATTAAACTACCCTATGGAATGATGGACTTTGAACAATATGATTCAATAATAGCCATTGGTGAACGTGTAGCCCGCTCACACTTTGATGAGATTAAAGCGCTGGCTGATTCACTGAACGCTATCGAATATAAACCCTTGAAATCATATTATGCAAAGCCTGTTCAATCTTTTGTGATTGATCAGGTTCAGGTTAAAGGTTCCCGAAAAATGAACCCGGATTTCTTTAACAGTACATTTGAAGATATACTTGGACGTGAGATTGGTATTGATGAAATTGAAGATGAAATTCGTCAGCTTTATGGAAGTCGGTTTTTTGAATATGTATTTTATGAGTTGGATGTTTCACAGGGCACTACAACTTTAATCATTGATGTAAAAGATGCTGAAACAAGTTATTTATCTGCCGGCGTACATTATGATCCCGATTATCAGGGAAGCTTATTGGTTAATACCACATTGAGAAATATTCTGGGGAACCGAACTAAGTTGTTTGCGGATATGGTGTTAGGAACTAATCCTCGCTTGAAAGCCTTATATGTACTGGATAATGGTGCAAAGCCTGGGTTTGGTGTGACTTTAGATATGCTTTCGTTTAGTTTTAATGACTATGATGGGCATGATAAAATCAACGAGTTTGATTTGACGCAACTGAAAGCATCTTTTCTCTTAACCAGTGTGCTGAAAAACAATTATAGTATCAGAACCGGTGTAGAATTTGAACATACACAATTTAAACAGCAAATTGTAATTCATCCTGAGCTTGATAAATTTTCGGATTTTGAAAGTTATGGCAACCTGTATCTCACGTTCAATGCTGACACCTACAACCGTTCTCTTTTTGCTACTCATGGATTCAAGAGTCAGTTGACGGTGAAATATGTAACGCCATTTTCCAGTAATGACTCATTTAATGACGTCTTTATCTCTAAATTATTGATTCATGTAAAGTATAGCCATAATATATCTTTACACCCTAAATTAACATTAAGGCCCGGCCTTTTTCTTGGAGGAACGATGGATGAAGTTTCCACAGATGATCAGAAAAGACCACCATTGCAATATTGGTATGCCGTGGGAGGATTGAATCCAAACAATTATCTGGATAATCATGTTCCTTTCACCGGAGTACATTTTATTCAAAGTTTTGGACATTATACAGCCATCGGCCGGCTCAAGTTGCAATATCAATTAGCCAAAAAGACTTACCTCACTTTGCGATCTGATATTGGGACAAATGAGTTTCTACTTTCAGATTTTGTAAAGCCTGAAAATATGATGATTGGATATGGTTTAACTGCCAGCTATAATAGCTTTATTGGTCCGGTGGAGCTAAGTTTGATGGGCTCCAATATAAACCCAGGCCTGATGTTTTATGTAAATGTAGGATTTTGGTTTTAAGAAAAATTCGTGAATTCATGGTTCAAATTGTATTGCCAAGAATTCACGAATTATAATAAGCGTAGTTAAAGATTATTCTTTACGCGTATATGTAAAGCGTTCCCGTGTTCTCCAGTTTTCACCATTATCTCTCGAAATATCAAATTCAAAGACAAAGCGATCATCTGAGCGATCAGTAATCTTGAAGCGGAATATTGGAGCTTCAGGATTATCCTCTTTTGTAAATCGGATCAAACTATTATCCACACAAAGTGTGTCATTATTGAATGTACCTTCAAATACTTCCATATTTGACTGATAACTATTGAAACCTGTCATGCGGTACTTGTTAGTGTTGGAGTTGAAAGTCCAGTTCATAATTCCGGTGAATGGGAAATAATTCTCATAAGAAATATTTTGCTGGATCAAATTCATTCCATCAACAAGACAAATCGTTGATGTAGTTGAATCGACCACTATCATACCACGGCGGGTTAAACCTTCAACCTTAACATTCCATTCACCTACTATGGATTTAAGCTTATTGATTTCGTTGCTTAATGGCATACTGAAACAAATATCATCCAATGCAGGATTGATTTCAACATCATTGATTTCCCATACACGATGACGGGTGCCAAATGAACGTTCGGTATAGTACGGAAGAATTACACCACTTACTTCCCTGAAGTCATCGAAGAAAGTTTCGGCTTCAATGCGTCCACCGAAATTATGCCAGGTGGAGATATAAGCATATTCCAGGTAGGTCTTTGCATCCAGATACCAGATTTCAAACAAACCATTATCTCGGGTAAGATCCAACCTGTGAACCTTTACTCCTTCAAAATCCTCTTTTCCAATATACTCAACTTTATATCCTTTTTCCTTATAATTCAGGAACGGTGTACAAAGTTCAGCCTTTTGCAGGAAAGCATTGGTTTCATAGGTATTTGCACCACGTGGATAGTCAATGTCAAACCAGGGGTTGAGGGTCCATGCTTTCTCTCCATCATAGGCTTCAATTACAGGTTTGATACCTTTATGATGGTCAAAATAGTATTTACCTTCTTTCGTTTTGTAGGTAGTAAAAGAATTGGTCATACTGAAACTAGTATAATCACCTGTCAATTTAAGAGATTCTATTTTATTCCAGTTATCTGCACCTCCGTGAGCTCTAATGTGCTTTGCAATAATATCGTCAACCTTATCGGCAAAGGAGAAGGTAGAGATAAAGCATAAAGCTGTGAGGCAAATTGTGAGTTTAGTTATTCTTTTCATAATTTCTCCTATTTAAGTTTGAAACAAGCCATTTGAGAAAGATTCCTAACGAATACTTTGCCGTTGGCAAAAGAAGGAGCTGTCCAGGATTTCCCTGTAAGAGCCTGAAAAATTGAAAGTTGCTTATATTCCTTTGGTGTAGCTTCAATTTGAACCAGTTTACCTTTGTCAGATAAAACGATCAAATTGCCATCAACAAGAATAAGACTTCCTTTTCCGAAGCCACGTTTTCCCCATTGTACGGCTCCATCTTTTTCAGAAATACAAACCAATTTGGCATTACTGAAACCATAAATGTAGCCATCCTGGTAGCAGGAAGAACTCCAGTCATTTTTCATGGAAACGTTATTGAATACTTCTTTTACTTCTTTGCCATTCACTTCAACCATAAAACCACCTGTTCGACTTACTGAGGAACTGAAGATCTTATTGGGTGCAATAAACAAAGGAGTTGCAGTTGGGCTACGAAGAGGAATACGATAAGTCCAGTATTCATTGCCTTTTGTGTCGAAGGAGTACATCATGGTATCGTTGGTGAAGATCACCTGAGTTTTACCATCAATGTCAGCAATTGCAGGCGAGGAGTACGAAGAAGCACCAACTCCTTTAGTCCATAGTACTTTTCCATTCTTTTTATTAAAAGCTGCAAAAGTTCTTGAATCCGTACCTCCTGCTTCAATCATTAATACATCATCAATAATAATTGGTGATGGACTGAAAGCCCAGCGAGGAATTGGACTGTTGAAATTCTCTTTAAAATCCTGTTGCCATTTGATTTTACCATCCTTAGAACTAATGGCAGAAAGTTTACCGAAAGAGCTGAAACAATAAATGATGCCTGCATCAATAACTGGAGTAGAACGAGGACCGTCACCCCAACCTTCCAGGTCGATAAAAATAGAGTCAACCTCTGTACGCCAGATTTCATCTCCGGTTTCAAGGTTAAAAGCCCCCATGAATTCGCTTCCTTTTCCTTCTTCCTGCTCACTGAACATGGTGTAAAAGCGGTCGTTGGTTATCAGAATTTCAGAATATCCACTTCCAAGATCCTTTTTCCAAACCATTTCAGGTCCTTCTGTTGGCCATTTGTCCAGCAAACCGGTTTCAGCCGAAGTCCCGTTCCGATCCTGACCACGGAATTGTAACCATTGGTCGGACGTTTCATTTTGAGCAAGTGCATTTACTGCCGGTAAAAGCAGTATTAGGATGATTGCACTTAATTTAATTAACTTGTTATTCATAATGATAAATTTGGGTTTATTTTTGATTCAGTAATATGTTTCGTATTTCATTTAAAGCGGAACAACTATATACCCAAGGGTACATTTCTTCGTAATACCATAATGAAGCAAAGTACAAACCAATAGGAGCAGCTGGTAACTGATCTCCATTTGATCTGTTTATTTGTTCAATCAAATAATTTGTTCCGTCAATAACATAAGTATCAACTTCCAGATTTGTTAATGCCCGAACGGCTAATGCCGATTCCTCGATGCTTGAGGATGTATGGGCGTTTCCGCCCCAGCCTCCATCTGCATTTTGTACCTTCCTTAAAAAGCTGGCACCCTTGTCTATTTGTATAGCAAGATGCGAAAAATTCTGCTTTTGAGCTTGAATTAAGCCCAATAAAACCTGCGCGGTTCCATACACAGGATTCAGATGGTTTTTATCGTTTTCATTTCCAAACCATAATGGGAGCCATGAACCATCCGGGCGTTGGCGTTTTATAAGGAATTGGATAGCTTTGTTTAATGAGTGATTTATCTTCTTTGAAAGAAGAGGATCAACCTCATTTCTCCAACATAAAAGAGCCCTGATTGCATGAGCCGTGATATCAGCACAACTTGCATCGAAAGGGAGTTTCCCCCAACCCCGGCAGAATGTTGGAAAACCGCCGTCGGAATTCTGATTATTGATTAACCAATGAATTCCCATAGAAACAGTATCCTGTTCGATTTGGATACTATGGGATAATTTGTGTAGAGCTAATAATGCACCTGAAGTATCGTCACCATCAGGAACTCCTCCTGTTGAATCTATCCAGGCCCAACCTCCGGGTTTGCTTTTTGTGAAAGGATGAATAACCCGGTGTTGTTGATTAATCAGCCAATTGTATATTTTATTCTTTTCGTCAGGATTGATCTGTTGCAGGGTTTGGGCATTCAGAGCATTAACAGAAAGAGTTGAAACCCATGTTGTCAGACTGGTGTCGATGGGCCAGCTGCCATCCTTGCGAATTGAGTTTTGCAGGAATTGAACCGCTTTCTTACAAACGGGATGGTTTTTGTGTCCTGATGCAGTTAAGCTCATCAATACAAAAGCCGTTAAAGGAGCAGCTTCAAGAAATCCTCCATTATCTGGTTGTTTTTCTTTTAAAACCTTTAATACCTTAGGAATAAACCATGTGTTTATATTTTTGATCCAGTTTATTCTGGATGGATCGTTATGTTGTTTTACAAGACCAATGGCGATTAAAGCAGGAATGGCATAACTTACAACTGATAAGTTCAAACGCTTGAAAAACTGATCTGGAAAAGCAGCAAACTGATAGGGGAGTTGCGGGACATATTTCCATCCATCTTCTCCCAGTCTTCCAGCTATGGCACACATAGCCAGTATAGGTACTGAAAATGTATGATCGGTTTTATAATGATTTAATATGGCTTTACTAATCGAATGCGGTTCAAGTGACGATATTTGTTGCTTTAGATAGTTCTCGAGTATTTCTATTAATATCTTGTATTTCGGATCATCTTTTACAATGGATAAGGCCGACCAACAAAGCAGACTCGTACTTAGATTTGATGAACTCTGAATGCTGTCACCAAAACCACCATCACTGTTTATATTGGAATGCAACCATTGAAGGCCCTGATCGATTAATTCACGATTATCTTCAGGATCGAACTTCCAAAGTGCAAATACAGCTACAGCCGTTGATAAGGCGCTACTGGAAAGCTGTCCGCCCCAAATACCTTTCTCATTCCTCAGACTGAGGATTTTGGTTTCCGTCCGTTCGCAGGCTTTGTTTAATTCTTGTATATCGATTTGTTTCATTTGAATTTATTAAATTAATCCAAGGCACAGTAATGCATAAAAAGTGTACTCACAATCGGGATGCATATCAGCCACACTTCCAAAAAAACCGCCTGATTCATCCCAGTGTAAATTAATAAACTCAAAAACATTCAGGTTATAATTGCTTTTAGGTTCACCATTCATATGTAATGATAACATGGTAGTAGCTGTAGATAGCAGATCCGCAATGGGAACATCCGATCCAATAGCAAAACCTCCATTCGTCTTTTTTTGATCCATAAGCCATTGGATGCCTTTTTGAGATTCCATGTTCTTACTATATAAGCTCAAGATTATACCGGCAGCGGTTACTGAACTTGTACCATTTTCAGCATTTATTTCATTTACAAAAGAGCCATCAGCAAGTTGATAGTCCTGGATGTTCTCTATAAATAATTCTGATTTGGAGTTTAATAAGTTTAGGTCAATTAATAGATTTAAAACCAGGAAGGAGGCATATATATTAGCAAATTTCGCATTCTTATCAAGGGCATTGAATCCGCCATTTGGTGTGTTATATTTAAAAATCAGATCCGTTAAATCAATATGCTCTTTCAATACTTTCTTTGCAATAAGTGATTTGAGTTGCTTTTTCAATAGTTCGGAATTTGAAAGCAAATACATGATCTTATTATCTTTTGATTTTTGGTATATGGCTTCGATAAGAAAGGCGCATTGCAGGAGGCATACTGCATGGATCAGATCGATCGGGTTGTTTTTTTTCCAGGAATCAAGAAAGGCTCTTTCTTTTTTGATATTGATTTCTAAATCAAAAACATATGCCAAAAAATATCCATATACAGAATAGTAGGGATCAGGAGTATTGGCACGATCTGTAAAACCTCCTTCATGATGTTGACATGATCTGAGGAAATTACGGATAAGGACGCGAGCTTCATCACTCAATAATCTGTGACCTCCTTCTATTGCTTTTAATATCTCACCATTAACTGTTACCATATTCTAACCAATAATTTTATGTGTTAACCTGTAAAGAAATATTTTAAGATTTACTTCGCATAATCCGTCAAGAATTTCCAGTGCCTTGTGTTTATATTCTTCAAGTAATGATTGAGCTTCTTCTATTGCATTCATTTCAATAGCCCATTCATAAAACTCATTTGTTGCACCTTCTACCTGTTTACGGATCTTATCAAGATGATATCTGGTTTTGGTATTGTGTTTTTTAGCAAGGATTGCCGTTATAAGTGAAGGACTAAAAGCATTAAATTGATGAGCACTGCTTTCCGTGGTGAAATCATCCAGATCATCCTTTATTTGATAGGCTATCCCTATTACTTTACTGTATCGATGCAAAACATCCAAAATTTCCTGATTTGCATCCGCCAGTATCGCGCCAAATTTAAATGCCACTTCAAAAGCCGGAGAGGTTTTTCCCGCAAATATTTCCAGAATTTCATCAACTGATAATATTCGCTTATCGTGTCGCCACAATAGTTCTTTTCCTTGCCCCAGGCAAAGATCACGATGGCCATGAGCAGCTATAGTAAGTAGTTTTCCAACGATCGAAGCATCAAGTCCGCATTCTGCAATTAATTGATATCCAAAACCTGTTAGTAAATCACCTGTGTTCAAAGCAACCGGGATGTCATATATCTCATGCAATGTTGGAATACCGTATCGTTCAGGATCATTGTCAGCGATATCATCATGTACCAGTGAAGCCTTATGAAAGCATTCGATAGAAACGGCTAATTTCATCAGGTACAGATCACTTATTGGTATTTCATTAGCCAGAGTTTCATAAACAGATGTCATAATTATCGGACGCCATCTTTTCCCACCACTTAACAACCATTTCTTTGCTATTTCAATTGATTGCTCATTTTCTCCAAATACGGAATTCATGTTTTCCTGAGTGAACCAGGACTCCATCTTTTGCTTAATGATTTTTTGATTGGCCGATGTTTTCCTATCCTGATTGGATTTCAATGGCAGTATATGAGTCAACCATTCCAGATCAACCCGGGAATTCCTGCAATCAGAATTAAACAGAGGAATAGCTATTGAAGGAACAGCCTCCTGCACTGTCAAAGGAAAGGAACGCTCAAATGATTCCAGACACCCCAGGCCAATAACACATTCAATCTGTCCTGAAGAAAGCAGGGATTTTACGGCAGTTGTACCTTCACTTACGATGGCGTGATAACCCAGATTTTCGGCTTGAGTAATAATTTGAGTCAAACTACATAATCCACATTGCTCACACAAAAGCCCCAGTTCATCCATTTTTGCAGGACAGGATTCAGCATGGCGCATGCATTGCGGTAGAAGGAGAATGCGTCGGTTATATGGAATGCCTTCTACTACAGGTTGCCATGCATAATTGTTGATCATCACAGCCAATAACTTTTCATACCCCAGATATTCCGGATAGGTGGATATAAATTGAAAAGCAAGAGAAAGGACATCCTCTTCCAACAAAGGTGGATAGATTCGCTTATCTGCCAGGAACAGATCGATCAAATTTCGGAGCATACTCAACTCAGAGGATGTCTGAGGAATGTTGTTTCCCGGTGTTTTCTTTTTTATGTCTGCTATATAAAACATAAGCTGATTTCAATGATTAATATTAGCCGTAGGCTCCAAACCCGAAAAACCAGTACTTTTTAGCAAATCGGTACAGTCGGCTTTTTTCAGGAATTTCCTTTCCTGGCATATGGTGACCAGGACAGCAATTCATCAATTCCAGTTCATCGTACCCGGCGGCGCGTTGAGATGAATCTTTTCCTCCGGTTTCTTTAATGAGCATAGTAAGATATTGTGGATCTTCAAGGATTGGGCAGCCTCTTGTCTTTCGGGTGATTCCTTCCCTCATATTCTTTATAAAAGTGGAATTATCAATTACTTGAGAAATATCCCTTCCGTCTCCAATATTATCACAGGCAAATTGAATGGGAGGACAGAACTCGATATCACCATTCGCGTTGATATGATGACTCATACCCATAGCTCCCGGACAAAGTGCATTACCATCTTTATCCCAATAGGTGTCAATGATCATCAACGGCGCCTTTTTCCGAATATTTACAGTGAACTCACGAAGTCCGAGAATCTCTTCCTCCGAAAGAATCAGGTCAGGATTCGGTTGTGCCCCAACTGGTCGGTAAATATAATACCACAAGTAGTGTACTCCCTTCTCAATACATTTATTTACAAATTCTTCACTTACCAAATCCTTGTAATTGGATTTACAAACACTGGTAGCAACCCCCGTTATGAGTTTGTTATTAACAGCCGCATCTATACCCGACATACTACGTTCGAACACCTTTGTGGAACCACGACGGATATCACTGACATCTTCCAAGCCTTCTACACTAATTAATGGGGAGACATTCCCCAGCTTTCTTAATTCTCTGGCTTTTTCATCCGTTAGCATACTCCCGTTGGTGAACAGTTGAAAGTAGGAATCAGGATGCGAGCGAATGGTATCCATAATGTGTGGGTACATTAAAGGTTCTCCACCTAGCAATCCAAAGAAATAAGACCCCTTAGCTTTACTTGAATTGATGGTATTATTCAAAATTTCAGGATTCATTCCTTTTGAAGTATTATCAATAGAAACCCAGCAACCCTGACAGTTGTAATTACATTGATTGGTAACTGAGATCATTAGGAAGGCAGGAAAGAGTTCTCCTTTTTTCAATCTTTTCTTAAAGGCAGAAATTGCTTTCAAACCTTTCCAACCCATATTGTAGGTGAATTTCCACAGCAGTCTTTTATCTACTCCTGTTATCATTCTTTTTGTTAGTGAAAGGATCATTTGCTTTTTTCTTCTATTATATTATTTCCTTTTTTTGGAAGACTACCACTACAGCAGCTTCGACGTTCCTGAATGGCGATATCCATTTGGTTAGTTTTTATCAGTGGAGTTTTGAATTTCTCCCGACGCTTATTTAAAACTGCATAAACATCTTCGTTCTGGATCTTTTCAAGTAAGGAATCTTCATTTATTGATACCAAAGGAACATCACTACCATCAATAGTTTCTTCATGATGTTTTGGGAAAATAATAGCATGCTCGGGACAAGCTCTGGCACAAGCGGGGCACAGATCTTTACAGTTTGCCGGATTCCTGACAATCACTTTCCCTTCATCGTCGGTTTCATAAACTCCAAACAGACAAAAGTTTTGGCATTTCTGGCAGTTGGTGCAACGGTCATAATCAATCACCGGATACCAGGGTTTCCAATCGTCAGTGTATTTAATAATGGAAGGAGAGGAGTGTGGATCACATTTTTCCAGTTGATTTTCCTGTGTCAGGAATGTGTCAGCATGCAGATATTCCACTTGCGTTCCGCACATACAAAATATGATATAGTCCATCAGGCATTGCATGGCCCGAGGTTGACAACCGATCATGATGGCCTGATCGGTATCTTTAATTTTAAAAACATCCTGAGGATTACGTGGAATACTACCGCAAAGATCTTCTATATAGGTGTAGTTTGTGTTTTGGTCATCGAGTCGCCGACGAATCTGAGCAACCTTCTCCGCCGGGATTTTTCCTCCCTTTTCACAACCACAAACAAATATTTGTTTCATACTGGTTTATTTGGCTTTTTGAAAATAATAATTCTTCATGTGTTTATATAGTACACCTACATTACCTATTCATTTATAAGTAAATTGTGCAGCTATTCAAGGCAGGAAAGAATTACATTATCTATATCCTGTATTGAATAACCAATTGGATCACATGAAATTTACACTTGCTTTACACTTGTTTTTAGCAGAAAATCGATGCTTAGAATTAAGCTTTATGAAGCGAGGCTTCGAAACGATTTACTGTCTTATGATTACGAATATAGGCAATGACTAAAAGCTTGCCAATTGAAATACATGAACAACCCCCTTTGGAGGGTGAACTGTTCGGTAAACACTAACAACCTGTTTTATTTATAGATAATCCGTCCATGTTTAAATTTTATTGAATATTTAGCCCTGTTGTGTTAACAACCTGAATTGTCATATCAAGGATAAATTTGATGTCTTCGAATGACTGATATTTCGAATAAACTTTATATTTGGAAATATATACTAACTCAATCCAAATGCACCAAATAGGCAGTTTTTCTTTAATATCATCATACAAATCATCCGACAAAAGTCATTACATGATTAGCAATATTTCCCCAACGGTTTACTATATTTGAGTATGTAATGCTATGCGCATCAGTAATACCAGCACCAAAGCTCACAATACCTCCGATTTCATCTTTGGTAAAGTTGTTGGATATCCAGTACTTTAATGTTTCAAGTTCCTCTTCGGTACCCACCTTTATTGAGATAATATCTGCTCCCCGATTTTTCATTTCTTTATAATAGTTGTCATAACCGTACATCCAGTAAATTATTGGTCGAGATAGATCACCATATACTGCTATGTTAGGACAACCATTTGAACGAGCAATTGCCCAACCATCAAAACAGGAAGTAGGGGTGTTAGGATCTCCATTATTATGAATAGTTATAGGTGTAATGCGATATTAAAAAAATGCATCAAATAAAAGTAATTTGTATTGAGGCAATATCAGCAATGTTTTTTTAACGTGATCTATGGGGTGAAATCGGGTTTACTATAATAAAAACATAAATAAAAAGTAAAAAGAAATTTCAAAATCGAAGGTAGAAAGCAACTAAGTATACAAAGCAATTTTTGTATAAATTATTTCAAAGTTATGAAAAGAGTAAAATCACATTTTTATCTGTTATTGTTATTAGTTGTTGGTATAGTTGGATTTTCATCATGTAGCAAAGATGAGGAAGAACAACCTAATCCGGAACCAGAGGTTACCGTTGGCGTAATTAAAAATATTGATTACACCGTTACCCAAGGTGATGTGATGTTGGTATGGGAAGCATATGAGAATGCAAAATCGTATATGGTGTATGTTGGTGACATAGCAGAATCGGATAATCCTATTACATCAAATGCATACAATGTAGGAACATTAGTTGATGGTATTGAGATTAAAGTAGAAGCATTTAGTGATTATAATATGTCATCATGCATTGGGCGTGGAGTAGTTAATTATGTTGAACCGGTTGTGGTTGAAAGTCCTGATCCGGTTGAAAATCTAGTGGTTGTTGAAGAAGGCGATGGATTTGTATCAATATCATGGGATAATCCGGATTGTACTTTTAGCTGGGTAGAGATTTATGATGGTCCACGTGTTGGAGATGATATTAGTAATCGTTTAGAAAGCCCAAGTAATGTTAATGATACGGATCAGAAATTGATGAATCTGACCAATGAACAGACATACACTTTTTATGTGTATACAAGAAACTTAGCTAATCAGGGAACGGATAAAGAATTTTCTGAAGCAGTAACTGTTTCTGCCACTCCAACTGATGGATCAGGTGGAGGTGTTGAATTACCTTCTCTGGAAGGAACAATGTGGAAGCACTTCGATCAATACAGTTCAGAATATGATATGAAATTATCTTTTAATGAAACCACTGTAGTTCTGCATGATGGAACAAACCATTATCTGAATTATACATATGATGCTGAGAATTTAACCGGAGTGATAGATCCTGGTGGTTATTATGAAGATGAATTTACCATCAGTTCAGATCTTCAGAACCTCAATTGTTATAATGAGGATTTTGATCGATTGATGAAATAAATCGTGTTATATAAAGAAGAATCCCTGATACATAAAATGTGGTCAGGGATTTTTCTTATTCTCTATTCCTGCTTTGATTGAATATTAGCTTCTAGCTTTTCCACTTTCTTACGAATAAAGTCTACTTCAGGTCTTCTTTCAAGAAACATATTATAATATTTGATAGCCTGCTGATAATCTTCTTTAAGTGTGTATATCCGACCAAGGCGGGTATATGAATTCAGGTTTGAGGGATTGTTCTTCTGAACATATTCCATCATGACAATAGCCTCACTAAATTTATTTTCATCAATTAGCTGATCGGCTTGCATGATCAATGTCATTTCAGGGATTTCAAAATCAGAACCCAGGGAATTGTTTAATGAATCATAGTAATGTTGAAGGTCGTTGAAATTATTGATGGGGTATGATTCTGGCAATTGATAAGATTCAAATAAACGCTTTATCCCTGATTTTAAACCCGTGGGATTATAGAACTCTCCATTATTACTCACCAATTCAGGAATATAATGAAATCCCTGAGGATCTTGTTTTTTTACTAATTCGGAATAATATTCCACGAATTCAAAACATTCAGGCTCTTCTTTCACATAAGTGATATGAAGAAAGTTCTTCATCTTCATATCTGTATTTAAAACCGAATCGATAATACTAAATAAAGGATCATTATTGTTTTTCCATCGAAAGGGATTTTCCAAAATTGCAGCATTGAATAGTTCAGGATTTTTGTATAAACTGTATAATCCAAAGAATGCACCATGCTGAGGTCCTGCCAGTACCCTGAAATTCTTAGTACGGTAGTTATTATTAATATAAGGGATTAGCTCATTTTTAAAGAACATACTGAATTTATTAATTCCGGCAGGAGAGCCATCCCTTTGAACGAGAAATTCGTCTCTGTATCGGTGTTCAGTATTACCTATTCCAACAATAATCATCGGAGGGATAATGCCTGAGCCTGAAAGTACATCGACAACATGTACTGCCTCAGCAAAGTATAGAGATACAAATTCGCCCTGCATCAGGTACATGACAGCGTAATCCTGCGTAGAGTTTTCGTATCCATCTGGTAAGTGAACTAATATTCGGCGGTCTTCATTTAATACTTCCGATTTGATAATTCTGTATTTACCGATTGAAATATCATCTCCATCTTCTTGGGCTGAAATTGTAGTGACCAATAGCAACAGGGCTATGATAATTAATACTTTATTCATGGTTAATGGTTTGGTTTTTTGTAAATATAGTGATAATCATCAGTCACATATACTGAGATCAATGAACGACAAGAATTGTGTGCTTAATAGTTGATGTGAAGTGGTTTTGGGTGTAATGATGTTCTTTATGGTATAATTATTATACCTATAGATAGTACTAAAAAATCCCGGCATTTCTGCCGGGATTCTACGAATAATATTATTTAATGCTTTTACCCTTATGGCAGGTGCAATATGACTGTAATGTCATTTCAAAAAGCGTTACAAAGAATTATGCTTTGCGGATCACTTTTTTCTTGATGCCAGTCTTTGGTTTTCTGTCTTGGTTAGCTTGTGGCTTTCTGCCCTGTTTTGCCCTGGGATTTCGGCCTTGGCTTACCTCATATTCTGGCTTTTTCTTGGGCTTTTTAGGTTTCTTAGCTTTTAATGGTGCTGGGCTACGATCAGAGAGCGCTAGTTCTTCTGGTTCGAATCCTTCAATTACGGATTTAGGTAATTGCTTTTGCAGGAGTCGCTCAATATCTCTCAATTGTTGCGCTTCATCCATACAGACTAAAGAAACTGCCTGCCCATCCATTCCGGCACGACCCGTACGGCCAATACGATGAACATAATCTTCAGGGACATGTGGTAATTCGAAGTTTACTACCTGTGGCAATTGATGTATATCCAATCCACGGGCAGCAATATCAGTAGCTACCAACACTCTTGAAATTCCTTTTTTGAATTCAGAAAGGGCTTTTGTTCGTGCATTCTGACTCTTATCACCATGAATGGCTGCAGCCTGTATTTTTGATTGAATTAACTTTTTTGTTAATCGGTTAGCTCCGTGTTTGGTTCTTGTAAAGACCAAAACCTGCTCCCATTTTTCTTCTTTAATCAATTTAATAAGTGCTGCACTTTTTCTGGCCTTTTCAACATGGTATACATTTTGAATAACCGTTTCGGCAGCGGTATTTCTTGGAGCAACATCAATGGCTATAGGATTGTCCAGTAATTTTTGAGTTAATTTTCGAATCGAATCCGAATAGGTTGCCGAGAATAAAAGATTTTGACGTTCTTCTGGTAACAGGTTTAGAATGATTTGAATATCTCTCATAAATCCCATATCCAACATCCGGTCGGCTTCGTCCAGTACAAGCGTTTCGATTTCCGAAAGTTTTACCGCTTTTTGGTAATACAAATCTAATAAGCGCCCTGGAGTGGCCACCAGTACATCCACTCCTTGTCGAAGCGTTCTGATCTGAGGGGAAATATTAACACCACCAAAAACAACGGCGTGTCTTATAGGCAAATTCTTTCCGTAAGTAGTGAAGTTTTCATGTACCTGGGCTGCCAATTCTCGGGTTGGAGTCAGAACCAAGGCCCTTATTGGACTGTTCCTGAGTTTTCTGTTACCGTTCGAAAGTTGTTGTAAAATAGGTAATGCAAAACCCGCCGTCTTACCGGTTCCGGTTTGTGCTGCCGCTACAACATCTCTTCCTGTTAATACAGCCGGAATGGCCTTTTTCTGAATTGGAGATGGTGTTTCATAACCTTTTTCCTCAATAACACGCAACAATGGTTTGGACAAGCCAAGCGAATCAAATGACATATATTCTCTTTAAATAAAAAATGCTGAATTACTACCTAAACTCCATGAGACTGAATTACTAACCTTTTGCAGTTCGATTTATTAAATCAGCGGCAAAGATAGTAAGTTTTTCTGAATCTGGTTTTTATTATGTACTCTGGTGCTTCTGTTCCATAAAAAAGAGCCACATCGTTAGGATGTAGCTCTTTTGTGAAAAGATATATTACAAATTCTATTCTTCTTCTTTTTCTTTCAACGATTTAAATCCTTTACCCAGGATTTCTTGCGCATCCATAACATTAACAAATGCCTTATCATCAATGTTGCTGATGAAGTTTTTCATAATTTCAACCTCACGTCGGTTCATCACACTATAAACCATCTTTCGATCCATTCCAGAATGAGCACCTTCTCCAGTGAAAATTGTGGCACCACGCTTAAGGTCTGTCCTGATTTTTCCTGCAATATCTTTGTATTGATCAGAAATAACCAGAACCGTTTTTTCGTAGTTGGCACCACCTACAATCATGTCAATCACTTTTCCTTCAATAAAGATTACGATTAGTGAATAAATCGCAAATTCCCAACCAATTTTCCCTGTTTCTGTTGGTTGTGCAAGGGTGAAGAATACGATGATACCATCAACAATCATAACCAATTTACCCAGGGAGAGTTTGGTGTATTTTGCCAATATCATAGCGATGATGTCAGAACCACCAGAGGTTGCCCGTGATTTAAAAATCAAACCAATAGCAATACCATAAAACACACCGGCAACGATGGTGTTCAACATTGGATCATAAATAGCTTTTGGATATCCTATCCAGACAAAACTCTCCATTACCCATACAACACCGATGATGATAGCAATACTAACGATGGTTTTAATACCAAATCGGGGGCCTAGGATTATAGTACCAATGATAACTAATGGAATTTCCATTACGAAGGTACAGTAACTGATTTTCCAGCCAAAAAGCGAATTTAGAACCGTAGCAATACCGTAAACACCTCCCGGAGCCAGATTGTATGGTACGATAAACAAAATGTCAGAAACGGCAAAAATGATGCTACCCAAAATAAGATATGAGTACGCTTTGAACCATTCGCTGGTCATGAATTTTTCTTTCGTTATAAAAGCCATAGAATAAGCTGTTTAATAAAAATGAAACCTGTGATTTTTCGGGCGGCAAAATTACTACTTCTCTCTAAATTAAAAAGCCTTTGCTATACTTGAATTTGTAATTATTATTTGTAAATAGGAGCAATTTTTTCAGAAACGTATTGCTCAGATTCTTAAGAAAATAAACAGATGTTTAGAGTTGGGATAAATAAGGTATAAAGTGAATAAATATGCATTTTTTTTAGTTAGACCGACTATTAATAAACGCGATCTAATGCTTAGATAAATGTAGGAAACATGTCCCTTTAAACTGGAAAAACACCTTCGATTGTAGTAATTTTAATACTTTGAATTCCGAAGGTAACTATAGTTTGAAAAATGTGAGCTGCTATGGAGATGCAATTAACTTATCGCATATTATTATCGTCAGACTTTCCATCCTTTTATCTGACAAATTCGAATATCATTTTTAACACAATTAAACATATTGCAGGAAGAAGAAAACTAGTTGAAATTAGTTAGGAGGGATTATGAAAAAGTGTTCAATAACATTAACGATGCTGTTATTATGTCTGTGTTTCTGTACATATGGGCAGATTAAGGATCATACAGACTATTTGGAGAATTCTCCTTTAGACAATGGAAAAGAAATTAAGAGTTCATTGTTGTCAAATGGTGAAACCTGGTACTTGGATTCCAGCTATTATTATGGAATCTATTCCACCGATTGGGAAGTAACAGAAATAGAGCGTATTCTTTCGAGGGATGAATTCGGAAACAGCACCCTTGAGGAGGTGATTACCTACAATCCGGTGCTCAATCAATGGAAGAATACAGTGCGTGTGATATCTGAATATAATGAAGATAATCATCTTATTTCAGTAATACATCAGGAAGCTGGTTCAACAAAAGAAGGTTGGGTTAATAATTACAAATACACTTATACCTATGGTGCCGAGGATTACTTAATGCATAAACTTTTCCAGGATTGGGATGAATCCAATGGTGATTGGCTAAATAAGTGGCAAAAGGAATATACGTACAATTCAATGATGGAGGTTGAAGAGGAATTATATCAGGAATGGGATATCTATTCTCATGTATGGGTGAATCATACTTTAACGCTTTATGATGTTGATATTATTGTTTTGGAAATGACCCGTAAAGAGTGGGATGCTGAGAGCAATCAATGGGTTAACTACTATCGGGTTATGTACGACTATGGTCAGTATATGATGCCTGAGGAAATTATTTCCCAATATTGGTATGTAGATAGTGAAGAGTGGGTTAATTTTCATTTGTCTGAATATGAGTATGATGATCTGGGGTATAATACGCTGTACCAATATGCCGGCTGGGAAGTCAATACGAACGAATGGATTTATTATTCCAGGGTATATTTTGAATTCAATGAAAATAATCGCGAAATTCTTTTGGTATCTCAGGTTTGGGATGCGGATTTACCAAACTGGGTTAATGATTATCAACGCCAAAGAACATATAACGAAAATAATCAAGAGGTTAACAGAATTGGACAAAATTGGATAAACGAGCATTGGGTTAATTATTCTCAGACAGTATATACATATGAGAATGAGCGTAGAACAGGTGAATTATATCAGGTTTGGGATGCTGAGGAATGGGGAAATTCCAGTCAATATCTTTATACTTTCAATCAGCCTGGTTATCGAAATGTTGCTATTTTTCAGCAATGGGATGCAAACTCAGAGGTATGGATAAATAAGGAAAAGTGGGAAGATTTTTGGAATAAACCAGCGTCAATTAATGTGTTTGATGGTCAATTAATTTCTCTATATCCAAATCCTGTGAACCAAAAGCTCAATCTGAAAATTGAAACCGAAGATTTACCGATGATTATTGAAGTTTATGATTTATCAGGAAAACTGGTTTTGAAAGACCAATTGGTAAAGACTCACCAACAAATGGATGTATCCGATTTGGATGAAGGAGTTTATCTTGTTAGAATTGATATGGTGCATACTGCGAAACTGATTGTTCAGCATTAAAAACAATAATTAAAATATTATGAAAAGAAAAAGTCCCTGTTCTATACGAATAGGGACTTTTCTTTTTGTTTTGCATCCAATACATGACTTGCTTTATCATCACTTATGTGCATTCATTTAGGGAAATACAAGACAAATCATTAGGAGTTATCAGGTTTGCATTTTAAATCTGATTTTCATCAAGAAAATAGTATTTGCCATTAATATTTAAATTCACCAGGATAATTGATGAGTTCATTTTCTTAATTATTTTCTGCTATAACTGTTTTGATGATACATCCTTACAATTTACGAATGCTATATGCAACAGAATGATATTTGAATATTTAACCCTGGTTTAAAAGTCTAATTTGTTTAATTAAACTCATCTTAAATATAAGATTGTGTTTTGTTGTAACTTGGTGATAAGCATGTGGAAATGGTTATGCGGTATCCAACATAACATCATTAGGTGTTATATTAACATCAAATTGTTAATTCTTTAAGAATTAAAGTAAAAGAAACGACATAAAAGTCGTACTTTTGCAAACAATTTTTGAAGAATCATTGAGCTTATGATTAAGATAACTTTACCTGATAACTCAGTAAGAGAGTACGAAGAAGGGGTATCCGCCCTGGATGTTGCTAAAGATATTAGCGAAGGTTTAGCACGTAATGTGTTGGCTGCTAAAGTTGAAGATGAAATATGGGATGCTACCCGTCCTATAACTACCGATAGCCGTTTACAATTATTTACCTGGAACGATACAGAAGGTCGTGCTGCTATGTGGCACTCTTCAGCTCACCTAATGGCTGAAGCAATCGAATTGCTTTATCCTGGAGTGAAATTCGGTATTGGTCCGGATATTGAAAACGGATTCTACTATGATGTAGATTTTGGTGAAACAACTATTACCGAGGCCGATCTGGTAAAGATTGAGAAAAAAATGCTTGAGCTTGCTAAGCAAAAGCAGGAATTTGTCCGTAAAGACATCGCTAAAGCTGATGCTTTGAATCTCTTTGAAAACAAAGGTGACGAATATAAGCTTGAGTTAATCAATGAGCTGGAAGATGGAACCATAACATTATATGAGTCAGGTGAGTTTACCGACTTGTGCCGGGGACCTCACATTCCTCATACAGGATCTATTAAAGCTGTAAAGCTTCTGAATATTGCTGGTGCATATTGGAGAGGAAGTGAAGATCGTAAGATGTTAACACGTATTTACGGTATTACTTTTCCTAAGAACAAGGAATTAAAAGAATATCTTGAAAAGCTTGAAGAAGCTAAAAAACGCGATCACCGTAAGATTGGTAAGGAATTAAGTTTATTTACCTTCTCTCAAAAAGTAGGTTCTGGCCTTCCTTTGTGGATGCCTAAAGGGGCTGAATTGCGTGACCGTTTGGAAACATTCCTTAAGAAAGTACAAAGAGACTACGGTTACCAGCCAGTAATTACACCGCATATTGGTAACATCAATTTATATAAAACCTCAGGACACTATCATAAATATGGTGCGGATTCATTCCAACCTATCTCAACTCCGGTTGAAGGTGAGGAATTCTTCCTGAAACCAATGAACTGTCCTCATCATGTTGAGATTTTTGCTGCTCAGCCTCACTCATACAAAGACCTGCCAATTCGTTATGCCGAATTTGGTACCGTTTATCGTTACGAGCAGAGTGGTGAATTGCATGGTTTGACAAGGGTTCGTGGTTTTACCCAGGATGATGCTCATATATTCTGTATGCCTGAGCAGGTGAAAGATGAATTTAAGAGTGTAATCGATATCGTATTATATATCTTTAATACACTTGATTTTAAAGATTACGAATGTCAGATTTCTCTACGTGATCCAAACAATCCGGAGAAATACATCGGGACTGATGATAATTGGAACCGCGCTGAAGAAGCAATTAAAGAAGTAGCCATTGAAAAAGGTCTGAAATATGTGATCGAAGAAGGTGAAGCAGCTTTCTACGGTCCTAAAATGGACTTTATGGTGAAAGATGCTTTGGGACGTCGCTGGCAGTTGGGTACGATTCAGGTTGATTACAACTTACCTGAACGTTTTGAATTAGAGTATACCGGAAGCGATAATGAAAAGCATCGCCCGGTAATGATTCACCGTGCACCTTTCGGTTCTATGGAGCGTTTTGTTGCTGTATTAATTGAGCACTGTGCTGGTAATTTCCCGCTTTGGTTAACACCAGAACAGGTTATCATCCTACCAATCAGTGAAAAATATCAGAATTACGCTGAAAAAGTTTTAAGTTTACTTAAAAATTGCGATATTCGCGCCCAAATTGACGACAGGAGCGAGAAAACGGGTCGAAAGATACGTGATGCCGAGGTTAATAAGATTCCATACATGTTGATTGTAGGGGAGAAAGAAGAAGCTGATGGTACCGTTTCAATACGTAAACACGGAGAAGGTGACCTGGGTTCTTTGAAAGTCGAAGATTTTATGAGTAATTTTACCAATGAAATTGAAAAAATGCTGAAGCGTTAAACTGTTTCAGATTTTATATAGATAAACAAGTATTAATTAATTATAGGAGGATCAACCATAGCACAAAGATTTAATAGGCGTGGAAGAGGGTCTTACAAAAAACCAGAAGCCCTTCATAGGATCAATGAGAAGATCACTGCGCCGGTAGTTCGAGTAGTAGGCGATAAAGTAGATAGCGATATCGTAAATCTTAAAGATGCCTTACAAATGGCGAGAGAGCAGGAGCTCGACCTTGTGGAAATTGCTGCAGCAGCAAACCCACCTGTTTGTAGAATCATCGATTACAAGAAATTTCTATACGAACAAAAACGTAAGCAGAAAGAGATTAAAGCTAAATCAGCTAAGGTTGTTGTTAAAGAAATTCGTCTTGGACCAAACACTGATGAGCATGATTTTAATTTTAAGTTAAAACATGCAACAAAATTCCTTCAGGATGGTGCCAAAGTTAAGGTAGACGTATTCTTTAAAGGTCGATCAATTATCTACAAAGATCAGGGAGAAATCCAGTTGCTGAAATTTGCTCAGGAATTAGCTGAATATGGCAAGGTGGAACGAATGCCCAAACTTGAAGGTAAAAGAATGATCATGATCATTACTCCTAAAAAGTAAAGAAACCATTATTTAATAAATAATAGTTATTAACTAAAAAAGGTAGATAATGCCAAAAATGAAGGTGAAATCCGGTGCAAAAAAAAGGTTTTCCTTTACCGGATCAGGTAAAATCAAGAGAAAGCATGCTTATAAAAGCCACATCTTGACCAAGAAGACAAAAAAGCAAAAGCGTAATTTAACACACTTTGCAATTGTTAGCTCGGCAGATGAAGCTAAAGTTAAGCAAATGCTTGCTATCTAAATTAAATTGATTGTTAAACTTACTCTTAGCCGAAAAGATCCCCGTGAGAAGGGACGCTAAAGTAAAAAAAGAAAAATTATGCCAAGATCAGTAAATGCTGTAGCATCAAGAGCCAAAAGAAAAAAGGTCCTCAAGCAAACTAAAGGACAATTTGGCCGCAGAAAGAACGTGTGGACGGTGGCAAAAAATGCATATGAAAAAGGCCAGGTTTATGCATTCCGTGACAGACGTGTTAAGAAAAGAACCTTCAGATCTCTATGGATCATGCGTATTAACGCAGGTGTAAGACAATACGGTATGTCTTATTCTGAATTTATGGGTAAACTTCATAAAGCAGAAATTCAAATGGACCGTAAAGTTCTTGCTGATTTAGCAATGAACAACCCGGAAGCTTTCAAAGCTATCGTTGATTCTGTAAAATAGATAATGGTTTTATATACAGATCAGAAAGCCTCCCTTTATGGGGAGGCTTTTTTTATGTTGAGCTTACCGAATCATTTTACCCCCTGCTCGCCTAGGCTCGCTTCCCCCTGAAGGGGGAATTTTAATTCTAGCCACAAAGTCTCGAATTTGCCTGCCGGTAGGTTGGCTACGAAATTTTTTAAAAAGAAAAGAGAAGCACGTCATATCGACGTAGGAGATATCTAAAGAAGAATCATGGCATTTATTATTCCATAATAGTTCAATACGCAGCGATTGTCCTCCTTTAAAAAAAGATGTACCGGGTTTCCCCTGCCGAAGGATTCAAATATAGATAGGCGCAATGCCTCAAAAGAGGCTAAAAATTCACTTTCATTTAATTAATTATAAATTGCATCTTGTTGAGGGTGATATGTAGGAGGTTTTATTATTTGCTGGGATTTCATTAAATTAGTAGGAAAGCAATATATTACAAAACCTCATAAACCCATTTCAAAATGAAGGCAAGAACGATTCTTATTATTAGTATCCTTATTATAGCAGGAATAAGTATAGTGTACACCGGTGCTGACGATTTAGATGCCGACATCGACTATCGTGATTCTAATAACTGGGTTTCTTTACCCAATAGTACTCCATATGATGTGGATGTGTTTTACGTTTATCCAACCGTTAGTAGTGACAGCTCTGGTACGATGGATATTAAAGATCTTGATCAACGGGCCCTGGCCACAGGTATTTTTAAAGTACAGGCAGGCATATTTGACTCATGCGCAAATGTGTTTGCTCCATATTATCGCCAAATGACTACAGCAGTTGACGTCTCTGGTGGATTAGCTACAGATACCGAAGGATTTAAGAAAGGTTCCGCAGATGTTGATTCTGCCTTTAGGTATTTTATTTCAGAATTAAATGATGATCGCCCGTTTTTTCTTGCCGGACATAGTCAGGGGACAATGGCTCTGATTGAGTTAATAAAAAATCATTTCGGTAACGATAAAGAACTCCGTGAGCGCTTGATTGCAGCCTACCTGATTGGATACACCGTAACCCCTGGCGATCTTTCCATAGCACGGTTAAAAGCGGCCCAGAAAGCTAATGATGTGGGAGGTGTTGTTATTTCATATAATACCCAGTCACCAACATCTGAAGGCGGTCCGATGTTAATGGATAGCGCTATATGTATCAATCCGCTCAACTGGCGTACCGATAACCTATTTGCCGACTCAACGAAAAACCTTGGAGCCGTCTTCTTTGATGACGAAAATGGTAAATTCATCCTCCAGGTGGAAAAATATTGTAGTGCTGAAATTGATAGCTCCGGAGCCCTTATTGCCAGAATACCGGAAAATGACAGTGTTTATATTGGCCCCTACACCGAAGGTGTCTACCATCGTTATGATTTCGCCTTTTGGTACAGAAATTTGCAGAAGAATGTATTGGATAGAATCAGTGCTTTTCATGATAAATAGGACAGACGCGTCCCTTCTTCCTGGAAAATTGAAGAGGGGACGCTCTTCGTAGTTGGGGAATTACTAAAATGATTTGGCCGGTTGTGCAGTTTGGTTATGTTCTCACATAAGAGAAGCAACGAAGCGTCTGTCATCCTTTAAAAAAAAGAGGTGCCAGGCTTGCCTACCGAAGGCAAGGCCACGAAGTTTTTTGAAAAGACAAGAGAAGCACGTCATATCGACGTAGGAGATATCTAAAGAAGAATCGTGGCATTTATTCTTCCATAATAGTTCAATACGCACCGGCAGTCCTCATTAAAAAAAAAGAAGTACCAGGTTTACCTATCGAAGGCAAGGTTAGAAGACAGAGGATTTGAATAGTTCACAGATTTACACTGAAAACACGGCTTTCAGCCTTTCGTAGATTCCTGCCGGTTATTATGGTTTACGCCTCTTTCAATATTATATTCTACCTGGCAGGGCTGAAAGCCTGATGTAGACCAGCCCAGGGCGATAGTCCTGGGGTGTAATAGTTACGAGTGGGAGGGGAGCCCTGAAAGGGCGGAATCTCTTTATCCGAAAGTAGGGATTATTGGTGCTAATTCCGGGGCTGTATCAAAAATTCCGGAAATTGGTTTTCCGCATCTGATTACCCCTTCCTTCATATTTTCCACCATACTCTTCATTATTATTTGTGTCCCGAAATCTTCTCCATTCCAAAAAGGATAGTATATAATAATACCTTCTGATGATTGAAAATAGGTAGTTAATAAATTGAAATTTAGAAAATGAGAGATAAATTATAGATGTAACAGTATTCAGGTTGAAACCTTCCTACCCTCTAACCATCATAACTTCCAATCCTCTAATCCTTTTTAATTTCATGTTGATAAGTATTTCTATTTGGTGAAATAAAATTCTGTATTTGTTGTTTCTTTATAAGTACCAAATGATAATATTTCTATTCATGAATATTCAACGCTCTCAGGTCTTTCTGACAATCATTCTATTAATCACTCAATTATTATCGATAACCGATACTCTGGCTCAAAGAAAGGTATTAGTAAAAAGTATAGAATATGATGTTCCCATATTTAATGAACTTTCATATAATTTCACCAATGGGACACCCTATGCAGATTGGTGGGATCAGAATATTGAAGAATCAAAACGCTACCCTTTTGTGAAAATCCTTATGGATAAGGCTGAGAATGGAGAAATTGAAGTTTATAATGATGAGGGTGCTGTAATATCTGTTTCTGAAGTAAATCAAATATTGACACTGCCTGATACAGTGAAATATCAGCGCTCTTTTCCTCCGTACAATTTTTATGATACAATTTTATTAAGGAAAATCTGCCCAGGTGTGATACAATATTTGCGTTTCAGAGAGGATTGGTATTTTGATGCCAGAACATTTGAAATAACAAAACAAATCTCAGAGTACGCTCCGATTTGGGTTGAATATCATAATAAAAAGAAAACGGGAAGAACTAAATATTTATTTTGGATTAAATGTGGCAATAAAGCAAATAGGGATTTCAAAATATTGACAGATCTAATTGGGTATGATTTACCTTTAAAACTGGAAACTGACCATCCATCGTTTGCCGACATATATAAATTAACAGATGAATCCAATAATAGTAGACAATACATAAATTTATATACAGATGCAATTGAAATGGGGGAGAAAGATGCTTATAAATGCACTGATATAGTTAACTTCTACAATTATAATCTTGATAGTATTAAACCGCTCGGAAAACAAGAAGCGTATTCACTATTCAATATAACTGATTCCTTAATGATGCAAATGTCTAGTCCTCCTTATTACTGGTATGATACTGTTGTTCATAAAACATTGGATAGGAATGATATTCTGGGATTGAAGTTTTTGGAAACCTGGCATATGAATCCACTGACATTTGAAATAAAAAAGGAAATAATTGGAACATCAACTCTTGTTGGTAAATATGATTCTTATGAAGGATTTATGAGGATCGAAGAATTGTTTTATTATCCTTATGATGTACCAGTTAAAACACCTAAGTTGAAATGAGAGGAATTGGAATATTCATATTTATTGCTTTTAGTTTAACATCATTTGGTCAAAGAAATGAAATAGGTGTTAGATCAGAAAGTCTGATTGATCCTAATCTAAGAGTACTATATGTTGGACTCGAAAACGTCTTATCCATTGAGAATTACGATACAAATATTTTTCTAAATATAAATTATGGCATGGCCAGAAAGATAGGTAGTATAAATAATAAGCAGGAGTATATTATTAATGTTGGTTCTTCAGCAAAGAAAGCGACCATTCGTTTGCTAAAGAAAACATTAACTGATACCATAATAATTGATTCTGTCAATTATGAAATTTCAAGAATACCTGCTCTGAGAGCCTCCTTTGGAAATCTTGTTGATAGTATGGTTACTGTTGAAACGTTGTTGCTTCAAAATCAAGTCAAAGCCTTTATCCCTTATTATTACAAATACCAGGTTTACGTGAATAGTTTTACAATGCATATAGTAACATTGGATGGTTTATCCCAAATAATAAAAGCCAATGGAAATAAAATAACTATTGAGCAAAAGCAACTAATTAAAGGGTTGAAACCAGGGGATATATTATTCATTGAAGATATTTATTGTAATGGTCCTACAGGTGCAACACGTAGGTTGAATAATATTAAATTGTTAGTAAAACCTTGATGGGATAGATTTTGAGAAAGTTTTGGTCTAGTTTTTACAATGCTACAATAAACACTCTGAATTATTGCATCTAACGTTTCTATATTAGAAACATGAAGCGGTCAGTATGAAGGGAGGTATGTTAGCCAACTTAGGTAAGGCCGATGTCATTAATTAATATCAAAATATTTATGAAACAGCACTTTATATTTCAAATTGTAATTGTTCTATCGATCTTAATTTCTTGTTCAGAATCAAAAGAATATATTGTTGAAACGGATATAAAAAATTTTGTTCCGGATACAATAGGCCGATTAACACAAGCAGAAATTCAGGACCGATTTAGCTTGTTCATCGATGAAGTTAAACATAATACAATAGGTAAACTGATTCCTGAAACCGCTATATATAACACAGATGGGGAGGGAATGAAATTAAACGACATTATTACGGGAGAAACTATTATCGCTGCCAGTGATGCCTCTTGCGGTTGGGGTGGTGGATTACTGACTATGGATTTTCCTAATGCTCTAAGAAAACTCGAAAAAGAAATTCAAAATACACGAGTAGTATGTTTGGCAATCAGAGTAGAAAGCGATTTGGATTCGCCTGAGAACCTTAACAATTTTATCAAAGAACTAAAATCATATTATCATGATGTATACATTATTGATGAAGAGGAAGCGATGAAACTTAATCTGGTTTGCAATACCACAAGATTATACATCAATAAAGATCTGCTAGTTAAGAATATGGGTATAGGAATGTTCATAGGGAATGATTACCTGATTAAGGAGATTAGAGCTAATAATAGTCTAAGCTAATATGTAGTCGATTGTAAGTCTGAGATTTGAAGAAAAAGATGAACTAGCAAACATAACGAAAGGCCAATATCGGAGGAGGCATGTTTCTTGCATATAACTTACAAGTTAACAGAACTGAACTTATTCATAATATTTAGCGTAGAACTCAAGTTATTCAAAAATGAAAAACCCTCTAATTATAGCACTAATACTATTGCTACCAAATGTTCATAAAGCTCAGAGTACCGAGAAGAAAAACCCTCTTTATATGTATTATGGGGTAAACACTAATAATCGGACTTCAGGAACAATTGATAGTGTTTTTGCAAGCAGGGCATATAAAGAACGAATCCAGGCACCTACAGATAGAATCCCCATTTATGCGGAGTTTTCCAGGATTTGGACAGGTGGATGTATAGCTCATTCCACTGATATAACTGAGTATTTCTATTCCGAGGGAGAATCAATTTGGTTGAAATCAGGTTATAGTGAATTTCTCACGTTTGGTGATAGTACATTTATCTTGTCTTTCATTGAAGATATGAATAAATATATGTTGTGGGATTCTGTTATAGTTTGGGGTGAGCCATACTATCTCGTCAGCACAGGTGATGGACCTACAACATTTACTGTAAAATTGATATATGATGATTCAACAGCGTATAATGCTAGTTATACGCTAGCTCCCGGTACTAGTTGTTTCCAGAATAATTGTTTTCGGCGTATTAACATACTTAAGGACTGTTATTACTCTGTTAGAACTCACCAATATTTAATGAAAGATACAGCCAATATTAAAATGTATGATTATTACACAATAATTGAACCCGACACCATTGCGTTCGTACATAAAGAGTTAGATTGTCGGAGTGCCGATTCTCTCTTATTAAGATATAAATCGCGGGTTTCAAGTGAATATCTTCAGCCATATAAATGTAAAATTGATCACAAAGCATGGATTGCTACAATTTTAGATAGTACAGAATCTGTTTCATTTAGGAATTTCCTTCTTTCAAAACTACCCAGGTATTATTATGACATTGCAAAAGAATTTTCTGATCAGATAAAAGATATTAAGAATCCGGAAGAAGTTGTGAAGGTACTAGATTCTGCTTATCTGAATTATTTTTATCAGCCAAACAAATAAATGGATTCATTTTCAGGTAATCGCATTTAAGTAGACTAAAGCCTGATAGGTGGCAATATGGCCGGAACGAGGTGGCAGTATCACCGGAATCAAGCTGTTCCCAGAATAGATCAAGCGCATCCTGGTATTGCATACACTATAGTTTAAAGTCGAAGTATTTCGGGGTTTAAAGTAATTGCTATTTCGTTTTATCAGTGTCTGCAATTCCGAGAGAATTCGAGAGTAGTGTGAGAGGCTAGAGATACCAATCATTTTCGTATCTTGCTCAGCACGATCGTTACCAATTCAAAAAGCCACGATAGCATAAAATAAACACAACAATGAAAAAGCGAAACATCTTACTAATAGCCCTTGTTTCATTCCTTTTGATATTTGGAATTTCGATTAATACTTTTTCTCAGGGAAATGAACGAGTTGGATATGAATCTTTGGGGCCCAAAAAAGGGATTTTGTTAATTGGTGGTGGCGGTGTGCGTAAAGGGATGAGTGCTGATATGTGGAAGGTATTCAGGCAATATGCAGGTAACGATACTGCGCGACTCGTGATTATCCCTACTTCATGGGGCGATAATTCATTAAAATATGATACGACTTTTACTGTTGTTAAAAATGAATTTAAAAGATATGGCTTCAACGATATTGAGGTGATCCATACCAAAGACCGTAATATCGCCAATACAGATAGCTTTGTTAAGCCATTAAAAAGAGCTACAGCGGTTTGGTTAAGTGGTGGTCGGCAATGGAGAAGTGCAGATGTATATTTAGATACAAAGGTTCAGGAAGAATTATTTAAGTTGCTTGATCGTGGTGGAATTATTGGGGGTGTTTCGGCTGGAGCATCTATTCAGGGATCATTTTTAGCCCGTGGCAGTAGAGAAGAAAATGGTGGTTATTACATTATGGGTGGTCAGGAAAGGGGATTCGGTTTCATTTCCAATATTGCTATTGATCAACATCATCTTGTCCGTAACAGGCAATTCGATATGTTTGAGCTTCTTGAAAGAAAGCCAGGACTTTTGGGGATAGGAATCGATGAAAATACAGCCATCATAGTTCAGAATAATACATTTGAGGTTATTGGAGAAAGGTATGTAACCATCTATGACGGAACCTTCTGGTCTCCTTATTTTAATCGTATAGATACACTTAAAAACGGTGAGGAAAAGTTTTATTTCTTAAGCAATGGATTCAAATATAATTTAAAGCTTAGGCAGGTAATCGTTAATAAATATCTTTCGCACGAATTGATGGATTCCGTTAATTTGGTTGATTATGTTGGGAAGTATCAGTTAGGCGAAAAAAGATATTGGTTTGATACTTTTATTGAAAACGACACCTTATTTGTTCAAAGAACCATGAGAGATAATGTTAACAATCCAATTCCTGTTTTTCCAAAAGGAAAAGATAGTTTCTTTGACAAAGGATCAGCATGGTGGTATCATTTTCAAAGAAACAGTGAAAATCAGGTTATAGGGATGACAAGAAATCAAAATAAACTTATAAATGACAGGGTTCTGAAATTTCACAAACTGGATAAAAGAGATTAAGAATCAGGAAGAAGTTGTGAAGAAATTAGAACCGAATATCCTAAACTATTTTTATTATCCAAACAATTAAATAGCTTAATCCACATCCCTTTTAGCAGAGTTAGCCTCAGCAAAAGAAGGCAACGAGTCAGTAATGCTGGCGGCACCTTTTTTATTAATTTTCAGTGTAAGATCCATTGTGGTAGTAAACAAGATAACCGATAAAAAAGGATTTTTGAGGTGAGCCTTCAGGATATCATATGCCTCTTCTAAGGTGAGTTCGTCTTCTCTATTTTCTGTTTCACGCGATCTGTAGTACAATTTGAGTAAGACCTTAAAGCCATGCTCAGAATAGACTGGTCTGACAAATATATTTCTCAGGTCAGGCTTTCCAATGGTCTTAGCCATGGTTAACTTGGCAAAGCTTCCTTCCTGTACACTTTCTTTTACCTGTTCCCAGAATTGATCAAACGCTTCTTGGTATTGCATATACTATAGTTTAAAGTAGAAGTATTTCGGGGGACAAAAGTAATACTAATATTGGAGCATTTCATTTCCCCGGGGATTTAATCCAATCTTGATAATTTTTATTTGGAGTTCTTTACCAGTCGTATTAGGTATGATGTCCGGGGCTTAGTACCTTATACTGTCCAAAGTATAGGCTATTTGGCAGATGATGTTAAATAATTATAGTTGAACCCCTCCGGGGTTCGGCGTTCTTAAAAGGTCTCTATTTCCACAGGTTTCACCTGCGGCTATTCAAGTTGAACCACTTCCTGGTTTAATAATATCAATTATGTCAGGTGAAATTCGAACGGGTGTACACCAATCCCGGAGGGATTCAACAATAATATTTACAAATATCACGTAAAATCGCATATATTAGTCCTTTCAGAAAGCAAGTAAACCCAAAAAGCCAATATAGACATGAAAAAAGGATTTTCCATTCAGGTATTACGACTTCTTACCGTTGTAATGATTTTAACATTCTGCAGTTGTAATCAAAAACAAAATGATTATGCAGATCAACTTCAATCGCTTATAGAACAAGAGCTAACAGATAATATGCCGGGAGTATTAGTCAGCATAAACACCGTGGGCAAGGATTTTTTTTGGAGTGGAGCTGCCGGATTATCTGATATTCAAACAAAAGAACAACTACAAACAAATCAAACCTTCCGTATCGCAAGTGTAACCAAGACTTATGTGGCGGCAACGGTACTTCGGTTGTGGGAAGATGGTAAACTCAGTTTGGATGATTGCATCACAAAGTATATTTCGGAGACGCATACTGAAATATTAAAGAGTGGGGGTTATCCGGTTGATGAAATCTTAATCAGGCATTTACTAACACATTCCAGTGGACTTGCAGAGCATACAAGCTCTGGAAAGTATTCGGATGATTTTCTGCAAACAAGACATGTATGGAATCGTACGGAACCTGTCGAAGACCTTATAAAATATGCTGAACCAGTAGGAGAACCGGGAGAGAAATTCAGTTATTCGGATACGGGTTATATTTTGCTGGGTGAAATTATAGAAGCCATAACAGGCAAATCGATGGGAGATGCAATTGCTGAGCAACTAAAGCTTAAGCAACTTGGGATGGTGGATACCTATATGGAAGACTTTGAAGGGGATTTTTCCGGAAAACGAATCCACCAGTATTTTCAGGGTGCTGATACCTATAATTATCATCCTTCAATGGATTACTACGGAGGTGGCGGATTGCTATCAACTACAGCAGATCTGTGTGCTTTTTATCAGAATTTGTTCAACCACAAAATATTTCGAAAGAAAGAAACGCTGAAAACCATGTTGACCCAGGTAAACTATAAAGAAGAACAAGTCATCGATTACCGAATGGGAACCTGGAAAATAGAGTTAAACGGGAAAACAGCTTATACCCATTCCGGCTTCTGGGGAACACAGGTGGTTTATATTCCCGAAATACAAACTGCTATTGCGGTGAATTACTCTCAGAAATGGGCAAACGGGGGTGTTGCGCCGGTTATATCAAAGGTTTTGGAAGTGATTGAAAAAAAGTAACAGTTGAAATGAAATACGTTTTTGGACTAACGGGAGTGATCGTAGTTTCAGTATTGGGCTATTACTTCTGGCCGGAGAAGGCCTTGGATACCACAAAGCCGATAGACAGGATTTTGGTAATAAAACACCTAAGGAGAATGAAGGTGTACTCCAAGGGAGAATTGGTAAAGACTTACAAGATTTCACTGGGAAAGGTTCCCGTTGGTAAGAAGGAGTTTGAAGGGGATAAAAAGACACCAGAGGGGGTATACTATATTAACGATAAGAACCCTAACAGTGCATTTCATTTAAATCTAGGGATCTCCTATCCAAATGAATCAGACAGGGAACACGCACGAAAAATAAATAAAGAACCAGGTGGTTTGATTAAAATTCACGGATTAAGAAATGGATCAGGATTGATCGGGAAATTTCATCGTTTTTCAGATTGGACCGTAGGCTGTATCGCTGTAACCAATAAAGAAATGGAGGAGTTGTATAATAATGTACCAATTGGGACTGAAATTGAAATTGTGGAGTAGTAGAATTCAATACAAGTCATTATTAGTCTACCAAATCGAAGCTAAGACTCGACTTTTGGTGGATTAATTTTTATTGTAAATAATGAAGTGAATGTATGGAACTTTACCTTCTTAGAATAGTTCTTCAGTCTTTGATGAATTTATTATGGAGTATAGGTATTCAGATTCCAATAGAATCATCTCTTTGTGGTACTTCGTGTCTTCGTGCCTTTGTGGTAAATATTTTCTTTTTATTCCCTTTTCTTCGATTTTTGTACCTTTAAAACCGCCCAAGCTCAACAAGGAGGAGATAGGAAACTAAAGGGATTAGTTATGACTGTACTAAAAAAGAGAATCCTGATTTTATTATTTTGTGTATTTCTGGGATTGGTGGTTCATGCTGATCGAAAAAAAATACTGGTAATCCATTCCTATCATCAGGGTTTGGTTTGGACTGATAATATTACCCAGGGTATACAAAGTGTATTTAAGGATCGGCATGATATTGAGTTGCATTTCGAGTATTTGGATACCAAACGGAATCCTCAGGAGGAATATCGTAAGAAGCTGGCTGAGTTGTATGAGGAGAAAGTCCACACGATTCCTTATGAAGTAATTATAACAGTTGATAACAATGCCTTGGATTTTGTAAAGAAGTATCAGGAGCAGTATTTTAAGGATATACCGGTGGTTTTTTGCGGAATCAATCATTTCAAAGAAGCAGATAGGGCAGGAATTCAAAATGTATCAGGGGTAACCGAAGATGTGGATTATAAGTCAACATTGGATTTAATCCTGAAATGTCACCCCAAACTGGGGCGCTTGATTGTAATCAGTGATGATAAAACTGCTTCTTCGATTCGAAACCGGGAGGAGATTAAACGGTTACAACAATTACACTTTCCACAACTAAGTATGGTTTTCCTGGAAGATTTTACAACGGAACAACTGGCGGATACGGTAAGCAGTCTGTCATCCAATGACGTGATTATGCTTCTTTATTTTAATAAGGACAAAAACGGGAAATACATATCGTTTAAGGAAAGCATCGAGTTTATTTCAAAGACCAGTTCCGTGCCGATATATAGTTCATGGAAGTTTCACCTGGGAGAAGGAATTGTAGGAGGGATGCTGACCAGTGGTTTTGATCAGGGGCGTTTGGCTGCAGGTATCGCTACCCGTGTACTGAAGGGAGATGATATAAACAAGCTACCGCTGATTTCTTCGGGGTATAATCAATTTGCTTTTGACCATAAACAACTTAAGCAGTTTAATATCGATCCGGTGCTTCTACCCATAAAAGCTGAAATTATTAACCAGCCTCCGGATTTCCTGGAAAAATATAAGTTCTACATCTGGATCACCAGTGGGTTTATTATTATTCTGATCATAACGGTCCTTTCTATTACGCTGAAACGCAAACAGAATGAGCGAAGACTTTTGGCTATTAATGCCGAACTGGATCGTAGGGTGGAAGAGCGTACCGATGAATTGAGGTCAGCCAATAAGGAATTAACCCAACAAAAGCAGCAGATCACCGATCAGAACCTGGAGCTTGAAAGGCACCGGCACAACCTTCAGGAACTGGTAAACGAAAAGACTCACGATTTGAAAGAGGCTAACGAGAAACTGGAAAAGAGTCATGAACGATTGATGATGATGTTGGAGACTAATTCGGATGGTGTTTGGGAGCATAATCTGAAAACCCGTGAAGTATATTTCAGTGAAGAATTTTGGGATAAGTTGGGTTATGCTTATGAGAATATTGAACATACAAAGAAATTTGTGGAGCTTCATACCCATCCTGATGATAATCCGGTGATTGAGCAAAATCGTAAGGATTACCTGGAAGGAAAGACGGATAAGTTTAAGGTGGAGTTCAGACTCAAGACACAAGATGGACAATGGAAGTGGTTCCATGCTAAGGGACGTGCTTTGAAATGGGATGATCAGGGCAAGCCTGAAGTACTTATCGGAACACATACCGATATTACACCACGTAAAACAGCGCAGCAGGAGTTGTTACGTAAAAACAAGGATATTGCGGCCCGAAACCTGGAATATGAAAACCTGAATCAGAAATTGACTCGTATCAATGCGGAGCTTGCTGCCAGTGAAAACCGTTGGCGCTCATTAATTAATCAGGTGCCGGATGAGATTATTCTTCATGACCTGGATGGAAATATGCTGGAAGTGAATCCTACAACCTCGCAGATGTTGGGTTATTCAGAGGAAGAACTACTTAAACTGAATGTTGGGGAATTATTACCGGATTTTTTTAATGCAACCGAGAATAAAAAATACTGGAAGGATCTAACAGCAGGCAATCCCTCTGTTACGTTTTATTCATTTCAGCGAAGAAAAGACCAAAGCACATTTCCTGTGGATATATCATTGAGTTTGATTGAACTAAGTAATCAGAAGTATTACCTGGCGGTAATTCACGATATCAGTAAGTTGCAGGAAACAGAGCGTAAGATTCTGAATGCAGTTATTGAAACCGAGGAAAATGAAAGAAAGCGTTTTGCAAAGGACTTGCATGACACCATTGGCCCTTTGTTATCGAGTATCAACCTTTCAATTGCCGCATTAGTTAAAGCCGATGATAAGAAAAAGCTTGAGATTATTGATGTTTCAAAGGAAGCCATTCATGAGGCCTTTCATAGCATTAAGGAGATTTCCAATAACCTGAGTCCACATATTTTAAATGATTTTGGTCTGGGGAAAGCAATTAAGAATTTTACTGGAAAGTTGTCGGTTTCGGAATCTGTTACAATCAATTTTGAGTCCAATATTTTGGACAAGCGCCTGGAGTCGAATGTGGAGGTGGTATTGTACCGTGTGGTAACGGAACTGATCAATAATACTATCCGCCACGCAAAGGCTGATACAATCGATATTTCTATACAGGAAAAAGGCCGCTTTATCGATCTGGTATATGCTGATAATGGTCTGGGATTTGATCCTGAAAGCTTGAAAACACCAGGACAGACAGGAATGGGTTTTTCCAATATCCTGAGCCGGTTGAAGTCGATTAATGGCACGCATGAAATTAACAGTGAACCAGGTAAAGGTATGCAGGCCAGGATCGTTGTTGAATTATAAGCCAATAAATTCAACATAAGTTTTTGTTATTTTGTTAAATAATCAGAAGGAAATAAAAAGGGAGAAGTATGGATAAAGTCAAGACCATAATCGTTGATGATCATAAATTGTTCAGAAAAGGATTGAGTTTGATTCTGAGTGATATTCCAAATGTAGAGATAGTAGGAGAGGCCGCCGATGGTAAGGAATTCCTTGATTTTATTGAAACATCCCATGTGGATCTTGCTTTTATGGATATTAATATGCCGGTGATTAACGGGATTGATGCAACCATAGCCGCCTTGCAGAGATTCCCTGAAATGCTGATTATTGTCCTTTCCATGCATGGAGAAGAGGAATACTATGAGAAAATGGTGGAAGCCGGAGTGAAAGGTTTCTTGCTTAAAAACTCTGATTCTACAGAACTGGAAAAAGCTGTTCAAATTGTAATTGGAGGGGATACTTACTTCTCACAGGAACTCCTGATGAATATTATCAAACAAAAATCCACAAGGAAAGCCTCTGATGATATTCAGTTCACAGAACGGGAAATGGATGTGCTAAAACTGCTTTGTAAGGGTTATTCCAATGCTGAGATTGCTGAGAAACTATTTATCAGTAGTCGTACCGCCGACCGCCATCGCGCCAACTTACTTTCTAAAACAGGGTGTAAGAATGCAATCAGTCTGGTGATTTATGCTGTTAAGAATCATGTAATTGAAATCGAATAGAAGTAGAATTACCCCCTAGCCCCCTAAAAGGGGGGACCTGGTACTACTATACCTTATGGTAATCAGATATGATTTATTAAAAGATAAATTTTTACAGTAATATCGACGAAGGAGATATCTGGAGAAAAGTGAATCGGGACTTAGTCCCTGGTATGTGGTTATTGATTGTTAGAGGAACCTGTTTGGCGGAGTTTTTACTCCGACACATCATTATTGTAGGCTTTGCCTACAAATGAGAATGTCCATAGTTCATGATAAAGAGGAGGGAACGGAGCGACAACCCTCCTTTGTAAAGCTACTCTTTATACACAAATATTAAAGTTTTGTAGATGTGGTTTTTATGTAGTGTCAGTATTAAGAATTATAGGTTAAACTGCATAGCCGTTACCTGAAATTAAACTGAAGTATTTAGTTCCAGTAGCCTAAAGCATATTAATCATATGATATTCTTTTTTTCTTTGCCTTACTTTTTTCTTGAAAAAAAAGTAACACCTGCGGAGCAAGCATGAACTCCAATAAATAAACAATATGTGAATAAAAATTCAAGGCTTCTTAAAAATCGACTAAAAATGGAATTGTTTCGCTGAAAAATTCAAGCTACAATCTTCATTGTGCTTATTGGAACTGGTTACAACGGCTTTAAGGTTTAGGTTTTAGCTGATATTATCACACCCGAATTTTTCTAACGCTACGCAATCCAATTTTTACCTGCTATCGCAGGCCGTCGATTTTTAAAATGCCGATCGTAAACTGTAATGACTTCACTTTTCTCTATTGATTTATGGCTGTATTGATTTTGTAAAGATGTGTATAAAGAGTAGATTTCAAAAGAGAGGTGCCGAGTTTACCTAACGAAGTAAGGCCTGCGAGGCGGAGGATTAATTTATATAAAATGAGATGTCATATCTTTAATCTGAAACAAGTCTTCACCTGATAAATCCACAACACTCATATTTCAAAAGCAGAATTCTTTACTTTTGGCCTTACTTAAAAGTGGATGAAAAGATAATATTTGCAGGAATCTGCGGAGCATAAATATTTCAGTCAATATTGTGAAAAGGAAAATTGAATTACTGGCGCCAGGTGGAGATATTGATTCTATAAAAGCTGCAATTCTTGCTGGAGCTGATGCCATATACTGTGGTTTGGATAAATTTAATGCCAGAAACAGGGCTGCAAACATCAGTTTTGAGGATTTAAAAGGGATATTGAGATTTGCACATAAAAATGATTGTGAAATTTTTCTAACCCTTAATATCATTATCACAGAAAATGAATTTCCGGATCTTATACGCTTACTGAATAAATTAGCCAATACAAGTATTGATGGTGTGATAGTTCAGGATTTAGGTATGTTTTACCTTCTATCCCGGTATTTTAAAGGGCTTAAAATTCATGCTTCGACTCAAATGACTACTCATAACGAAGGTCAGATTCAGTTTTTAAGTAAGCTTACTGCCAACCGGGTTAATCTTTCAAGAGAGTTAAATATTGATGAGATAAAAGAATTAACAGCAGTTGGTCATAAGAATAATGTTTTAACGGAAGTATTTGTCCATGGTTCCAACTGTATTTCTTTTTCAGGTATCTGCTATATCAGTTCTGTTCATGGAGGAAACTCCGGAAATCGCGGAAGGTGCAGTCAACCCTGCAGGGATAGGTATCTAACAACCGCTGCTGATAGAAATTACCCACTTAATCTTAAAGATAATTCAGCCTGGTTTGATCTGAAAGAACTCTATGATGCAGGAGTAGCCTCACTCAAGATTGAAGGAAGAATAAAGAAGTTTGATTACGTATATACAGTCGTAAATTCCTGGAGAAAACAACTTCAAAGTTTTTACAACGAGAACAAACTAATCGATGATAATAGGGATTTGTATAAGGTTTTTAACCGGGACTTTTCGAATTGCTTTTTGAAGGGGGATATTAATAAAGATATGTTTATCGATAATCCCCGGGATTATTCCATTCAGCGTCTTTCAGAAATAAAAAGTTATTCTTCTGAAGAGGAAAAAGAAAAAGATGAAATTGAATTGTATGATCAAAAAGATGAGATTAAGGCGACTATAGAAAGCAAGATCAAACAACTAAGTATAGCAAAAATACCTTTAATAATAAGCATTTCGGGAGAATGTGGCAGCCCTTTAAAAGTCTTGGTGAAAACTCCCGATACCTCATTTGAGGTACTTTCGGAAGTTAATCTTGCCAATACCGGTACACAGGCCCTGGATCGAGCGATGGTTTTTAAAAGATTGAAAGCCATAAATGATACTGAATATTATATTGAGGAACTGGAGTTGGAAACTTTTTCATCCGAGGTTTTTATACCATTTAAAGAGCTTACTTCCATAAAGAAAAGGCTGTTGTTTATCCTGAATGAGTCAAGAGAAACTGTTGCCCCGATTCATGTTCCTGTAATAAAGGCACAGAATAAAGAGTCGGTTAAATCCTCTCTATCTGTATTAATTTCATCCAGGGAGGATGTCTGCCTATGCAATGAGACTGATGCAGATATCTATTTTCAACTTCCCAATTGTTTTAAGAATGAATTATCGGATTATGTGGAACTATTTAGAGAAAACAAAAAATTAATTCCATGGTTTCCGTCTGTAATTATAGGTGAAGACTATGCAGCGTCAGTGGAATTTCTCCAACTACTACAGCCCAGCTGTATTGTCACAAATAACACCGGAATAGCTTTCGAAGCATATAAAAACAAGATCTCCTGGATTGCCGGACCCTACCTCAATATTGTTAATTCCTATAGTCTGTTAACCTTAAAGGATCATTTTAATTGTTCCGGTGCATTTATCTCAAATGAAATAAATAAGAATCAGATACAACAGATTAATAAACCTGAGGATTTCAAACTTTATTATAGCATCTACCATCCGATTGTACTTATGACCAGCAGGCAATGTCTGTTTCATCAGGTTACCGGATGTGAGAAAAATAAAATTGATAATAGCTGTATTCAAAAGTGTGATAAGATTTCATCCATAACAAATCTCAAAAAAGAAGTTCTGTTTATAGAAAAATCGAAAGGAAACTATCATAATATTTATAATGAGACCAATTTCCTGAATACAGATATTGTGACTGATCTTCCGAATCTCTTTTCCAGTTTTTTAATTGATCTGAGAAATATAAAAACCGAAACCAAAACAGAGATGGATAAATCCGGAATTATTAAGCTTTTTGGAAATCATATCAATGGAAATCCAGACTCAAAGCTGGAACTCAAGCAGATTATTCATCCTTCCACCAAGACGCAATATATTAAAGGTATCTGATAACAGAAATATACTCACACATTCAAATTCAGTTTTATCACAATAAATGAAAAACACAAATGATATTTGCTAAGAACTCGTTATCTGGGTAATTTTATAGTTATGAAAATCAGTGAGTTTATTCATGGTTAAATAAATATAAAAACTCATATAATTATGAAAAAGTACATATCGTTAATCATTTTAGCTGGTATGTTTATCAGTTTAATGAGTTGCAAGAAAGAGGATAATGGGGATGATAACGGAGGTGATAATGGTGATGAACCCAATGGAGAAGTGTATATGGGGACGGCATTTACCGGACAATCCATTCCTGTGGAAACAACATACTCTTACGATGGTGGTGATTACTATTCCGAGGTGACATTTAAGAATAATAGTCGTTATCAGTGGAATCATACCATGCGGACCGATTCTGGTGATTTCGAATTTAGTGAAATCGTGACCTGCAAATACGATCCTGTGAGTGGAGCATTTTCGGATACACTTGAAGTTACACATGATGAAAAAACGATGGGTATCGGGCATTATTTCCCGGTATCGTTTTGCATAAATGAACTGAAAAAGCTATACCTGTTTACATTTGATGTTCAAAGAGATACTGCGATCATTTTTCCAAGGATTATTGCTGAAAAAGTATCGGGCTCAGCTGGAACGATAAAAGGAAGTTATAAAGCAAGTTGTGCAGGGCATAATTGGTATGCTATACCTGATGGTCTGGCACAATTCAGGATGGATGCCCAGTTGGATTATACCTACGGCGAAAATACCTTTTCAGGTACAAGTACGGTACGATTATTAATGGAATCAAATATTGAAATGCCTGGTCAGGAAGTGGGGTCTTTGGATACTACATTCACAACCAGCTTTAATGGTACATGGGAATTTGATGAAATAACCAATACCATTCAAGAAACCATGACCTCTCCCGATAATAGAAAATTTACCTACACACCCTATTGGGTATCTTATAATGATAAACTGTATCTGGTGACTTCTTTGAGCAGGTTTTATCAAAAGGAATAAACTATGAGTAAGGTTGGAAGGTAATTATTTATGAGATACTGTTTTCTGGCGCGCCACAGTTGAGATTAAAACAAAGAAATTAACCTCTCATGGCGCGCAATATTCTAATGCTTATTTGATGAAATAACTTCCTTCTCTATAGCCTGATTGAAAACTTCTTCAGTCGTTCATCCAGCATTTGCTGAGGGATTATAGTTTTCAGTGTATCAGCAACGGCATTGATCATTCGTTCCCGGATAAAATTCTTTTTGATTACAATGGAAACTTCCCGTATCGCAGGAGGATTATCAATTTCCCGGACATTCTTTTGTTGTTCCTTACTTAGAAAGGGGAGATGAAGTTCTGGAATAACAGAGTACCCTCCGTTCATATCCACAATTCTTACCAGGGTGTCAATGCTACCGGCTTCGAAAGTCTGATTATAAGGAATTGTTCTTTCACAAAAGTTGAAAATCTGATCGCGGAAGCAATGCCCTTCTTCCAGTACCCAAAGGTTTTCACTGGGCATATTGGACGCAGATAATTGAATATCCCGTAGAGGATGATTCGGAGAGAAATAGGCAATAAACTTCTCATAATAAATTGGAATTTCATAAAAGTCAGGTTCTTCAAGAGGCGTTGCCGCAATAAACATATCTATCGACTCCTTTTTCAGAGCTTCGATATTTGTTGCCGTAGTCATTTCCGACAGGGTTAGTTGAATGGTGTTGTGCTGTTCCCTGAACTTGTTAATAAACTGAGGAACCAGATAAGGTGTCAGTGTTGGTATCACTCCTATATGTAAAGGTCCGGCCAGAAGTTCTGTTTCAGCTTCGACCATTTCTTTCATTCTTCCGATTTCTTTAAGGGCAGTTTCTGCCTGATCAATGATCTTTTTTCCCATGGGAGTGGGTTCCACCGGATGCTTCGAACGATCAAATATCATCAGATCCAATTCTGCTTCCAGTTTCTGAATCATCATACTCAGAGTGGGTTGTGTAACTCCGCAAGCCTTTGAAGCACTTACAAAATGCCTGTGCTTATTCACGGCTACTATATATTCTAACTGTTGAATTGTCATGTTATAGATGTTGTCTATGCAAAGATAGATAATATCTGTTTGATTGATATTGAAACCCGTTCTATTTTTGCCATGTAACAAAACAGAAAATAAAGTCAAACAATAAAAATTAGAATTATGTCACAGATTGGTAAACAAGTAGTAGATTTTCAAGTACAAGCTTTTGCAAACGATGATTTCAAAACAGTAAAGAAAGAAGATATCATGGGTAAGTGGTCAGTATTCTTCTTCTATCCAGCCGACTTCACTTTTGTATGTCCAACCGAACTTGAAGATTTAGCTAACAAGTACGACGAGTTCAAAGCTACCGGAGCAGAAATTTATTCAGTATCTACCGATACACATTTCGTACACAAGGCGTGGCACGATACTTCAGATACAATCAAAAAGATCAAGTATCCAATGTTGGCCGATCCAACAGGTGTTCTTTCAAGAGGTTTTGATGTAATGATTGAAGAAGCCGGACTTGCAGAGCGTGGTACTTTTATCGTGAATCCTCAGGGAGAAATCGTAGCATACGAAGTTGTTGCCGGAAATGTAGGTCGTAACGCTGATGAACTTCTAAGAAGGCTAAAAGCACTTCAGTTTGTAGCTGCAAATCCATCAGAAGTTTGCCCTGCGAAATGGGAAGAAGGTAAAGAAACCCTGAAGCCAAGCATCGACCTTGTTGGTGTGATTTAAGAAACTTATAATAACCCAAGGTTTGTATTAAGAGTGATCCATAAGAGTTTATTAGCTAAATAAAGGAGAGCAGATTTACCGAATTGATTTTCAGAATCTGCTCCCTTTAGGGTCGGGGTAAACAGATTATAAAAATCAATCTCAGATGCTTTTGATACACACCTTCATCAAACCCCGAATTATGTTAGATCAAGCAATAAAAGACCAGGTAAAACAGGTGTTTAGTTCATTAAGAAACAAGTACATTTTTAAGGTAAATGTCAGTCATGAACATCCAAACAAAGAAGAGTTGATCACACTCTTGGATGAAGTTGCCTCATGCTCTGACAATGTGAGCTGTGATATTGATGGTGGATCAAATCTGTCATTTACCATTTTTAAAAATAATGAACCAACTAACATCACTTTCAAAGCAGTTCCAACCGGACATGAGTTTTCGACCTTATTGGTAGCTGTCTTAAATGCTGATGGTATTGGCAAAAATCTTCCGGATGAATTATTTAGTGATAGAATAAAATCACTGACAGGAAAAATAGAAATAAAAAGTTATATATCCCTTTCGTGTACCAACTGCCCGGAGGTTGTGCAGGCGTTGAATGTTATTGCATTGCTGAATCCAAATGTTTCGCATCAGATTATTGATGGTGGATTGCATAAAGAAGAAATTGAAAGTTTAGGCATACAGGCAGTACCGACTATATATGCCAACGGGGAACCATTGCATGTGGGTAGATCTTCTTTGGGTGAATTATTAAGTAAGCTTGAAGAAATTGCCGGAAGTGAGTTTTATGCTAATAAAACTACTTCCAAAAAAGAATATGATGTGATAGTTGCAGGAGGAGGGCCAGCCGGAGTTTCAGCTGCAGTATATTCGGCAAGAAAAGGATTTTCGGTAGCCATTATTGCTGAAAAAATCGGAGGACAGGTTACGGAGACGGTTTCTATTGAGAATATGATTTCCATTCCGAAAACAACTGGTTCTCAGTTATCGGCTAACTTATTAATGCATTTACAGGATTACCCGATTGATATTTTGGATAATCGTATGATTGAAAATGTGGAGCTGGTAAACGGCCATAAGGAAATTAAAACCTCACTGGGAGAAATTCTGGAAACACCAGCTCTGATTATTGCCACTGGAGCAAGTTGGAGAAAACTGGGTGTACCGGGTGAAAACGAATATCTGGGTTCCGGAGTAGCATTCTGTACCCATTGTGACGGTCCGTTCTATAAAGGCAAAAAAGTTGTTGTAGTAGGAGGTGGAAACTCAGGTCTCGAAGCAGCTATCGACCTTTCATCCATTGCTTCTGAAGTTACTGTACTTGAATTTTTAGATGAATTGAAAGGTGATCAGGTATTGCAGGATAAAATCAATAGCTTGTCGAATGTAAGTGTAATTACAGGAGCTGCAACAACCAGTATTGATGGTGACGGAAAGAAAGTAACCACCCTTCAGTATCAGGATAGAAAAACCGGAAATACTGAAGTAATACCGACAGATGGTGTTTTTGTACAGATTGGCCTGAATGCCAACAGTCAGGTTTTCTCCGAAATCGTTGAAACCAACAGAACAGGAGAAATTGAAATTGATGCACATTGCCGGACCAGTAAAGCTGGTGTCTATGCTGCAGGAGATGTTTCAGTAGTTCCGTACAAGCAAATTGTAATAGCCATGGGAGAAGGTTCCAAAGCCGCACTCTCAGCTTTTGAAGATAAAATAAAGAACCGGTTAATAGATTAGGATAAGCAAGTTTAGTGTAGAGAATGATGGGAGGGCTGATTGGCCCTCCTTTTTTAGAATCCCCCACCGGATAAATCCGGCACCCCCTTTTCCAAAGGGGGACAATGCGCTGCTCCAGCCTTTTTCTTAGTATTAATCTATTGGAATTGAATTAAGATTGGTTGAGGTTTTTTGATATGGTTTGATCAACGCGACTATCCTCCTTTTATTTCAAAAGGAGGAGCCGAGCCTGCGAGGCGGAGGATTAAGAAATAAAATAAAAACAATCCCCCACCGGATAAATCCGGCACCCCCTTTTCCAAAGGGGGACAATGCGCTG
>PPCM01000150.1_pt1 | contig 102696 bp, 88 predicted proteins | sample 1555541 | NCBI WGS metagenome assembly PPCM01 (sample SAMN05284479, study PRJNA326546) | Marine sediment metagenome, whole genome shotgun sequencing project. | isolation source: marine sediment | place: Germany: Wadden Sea | collected 2012-09-05
TACTGTCGGATACAGAAAGATAAAAGAAAAACACCCAGAAGTGATATTATTAGTTTGCCTAGAACAAAATAATATTACAGAAGAGGTGTTTTTCTTATGCATAATAGTATACAGCAATTTATGGATTTAGGTGTCAAAAAGATTGAAAAAATAGTAGATGATTTCATGAAGAATGAGGAAATGAATATCGGAGAGTTTGTGCTGGAACTAGGAAAGCCACTCCAGGAGCTGCAACGAGAGATTATTGCAGAAACCATTGAAAAGATAGATGAGGTCTATCGAAACTCAAAATATCGGACAGATCGCTACGTGATTGAGCGGTCAAATGATGCCAATGCCTTCATGAGCACCTGTGGTGAGATCAACTATAAACGAACCTACTTCAAGTCAAAAGAAACTGGTGAGTACATTTATCTGGCAGATCAGGCTTGTGGAATTACTAAGAACATGAGGAAAAGTGAAGATGTTGTCATAGAGGCAATCAAACATGCATCAGATAGCAGCTATAGAATTAGTGGTGAGCATGCCGTAAACACAGATGATGTTATAAGTAAGCAGGCTGTTATGAAAGACATTCACGCTTTAGAGATTCCAGCAATTATTCCAGATGTAAAGAAAAAGAAAGAAGTAAAAGTACTATACATAAATGCAGATGAAGACCATGTATCCTTACAGTTCAACAAGAAGAAAGGTGACCTAAAAGTCGGTAAGAATGGTTATAAAAGCAATACGATAGAACCACGGCTAGCTTGCATATTTGAGGGTATTGAAAAGGAAAGTGAAGGCAGTAAAAGGAATAAGCTGATTGGGAAGCATTATTTTGCAGGCGTCTACAAAAAGGCAGAAGATATTTGGCTTGAGGTACTTGAATACATCGATGCAGTATATGATGAAGAGTATTTAGAGGCAGTCTATATAATGGGTGATGGAGCTTCTTGGATTAAGGCGGGTGTGGATGTACTTGGAGCTAAATGTCACTTTGTCTTAGACAAGTTTCATTTGAACCAGGCAATTATGAGAGCGATAGGTCATCTTGAGGATTCTGTAAGTGATGCAAGGGATGCCATATATGATGGGATAAGTTATGAAGATAAGGAATCGGTCAAGAAGGTCTTTGAGATAGCCAAAGAATGGGCAGACAGTGATAATAAACGGGAACAGATAAGACGAACAAAGGTGTACATAGAAAATCATTGGGAAGCCATTATACGGCCCAATAATGATGAGTATGCAAGGATGGGGTGCAGTGCAGAAGGACATGTGAGCCATGTGCTGTCATCGAGATTAAGCAGTCGACCGTTAGGTTGGTCGGAAGTTGGTGTAACAAAAATGGCCAAGCTAAGAGCCTATGTAGCCAACGATGGTAAAGTTTGTGAGTTATTCAAATACAAGAAAGAAAAGCAACAACGCATCATTCAGGAAGAAGTCAGAAAAGAAGTCGATAGGCAGGTAAAAAGAAGACAAAAGACATATACAGATGTGTGGAATCACGAAACGGTAGCTGGGAGTACAGGTCTGGTTAATGGCATGTATTGCCTTACCAAAAAGCTTAGGGGTATCTGCGGTTAAAGGTATATGATAAAATGAGTTCAGGCAAATCTTGTAAAATCACAAAGGGATTCTTCTATCCTTCTATTTCCGACAGTAAATTAACGCGACCCTAAGTATGTAGATATTTGATATATACATGAAAAATTGCTACAATGTATGACGTACAAAGTAAAAATATGGAGAAGTAAAATGCCAACAATTTATGAAATAGCCAAAGCTGCAGGTGTATCACCTGGAACTGTATCAAAGGTATTCAATAATTATGATCAAATAAATGAAAAAACTAAGGAAAAGGTCATGAGTGTAGCTAATGATATGGGCTATATGCCAAATATCACTGCTCAGAGCCTTAAGACAAAACAAAGCTTCCTAGTTGGTGTTGTATTTTCTGAGAATGTCGGAATTGGTCTTAACCATCACTATTTTTCAAGAATTCTTGAAGAATTTAGACATCGAATTGGTGAGTATGGTTATGACACAATCTTTATTAATAACACTTATGGAGACCGAAAGATTGGCTATCTCGAACATTGTAAATATAGAAATGTTGATGCTGCCTTTATTATCACCGCACTTTCGAATGAAATAAACATGATGAAATTGCTGGAAAGTAAGATAAAATGTGTAACAACAGATATGGTAGTTGAATCAACCCCTTTTGTAATGTCTAATAATGAAGAGGGTGGAAGGCTTGCAGTTCACCACTTATATGAAAAAGGCCATCGGCGAATCGGTCAAATAGCAGGACCTCTTAATGAAATCTCAGCAGGTGAACGTTTCAAGGGATACGAGCAAGGACTTAAAGATGTGGGATTAAAGTTTAAACAGGATTGGCTCATAGAGTCCCAATGGTCAGAGGCTACTCAGGCATATGATATAACCCTTAAATATCTAGATAGATTTACTAAGAAAACGATGCCAACAGCTATTTTCGTCAGTTCAGATATTATGTCTCTTGCTGTTATAAAAGCTCTTAAGACAAAAGGGTATAAAGTACCCGAAGATGTTTCTATTATTGGCTTTGATGATATTGAAGTAGCAAGCCTAGTAACACCTGCATTAACAACTATCAGACAAAATACAGATCAGATTGGTAGGCAAGTGGCAGATGTTCTCTATAGGCTTATACAGGGTGAAGAAGTGGGAGTGATTCCTAGAATTCCTGTAGAACTGATTGCACGTGAAACGGTAATGGACATTAGCAAATAAGTTAGCAGAGAACCTTTGATTATTTTCCTAATCAAGGTTCTTTTTTCTTGAGCTTGTAATCGCTCTACCATAAGGTTAAAATATGACTATAAAGTGATGCCATATGAGTGTCATATAATGAAGTAGTGGGCGAGGGTACCAACGAAGTCTAGTGGGTTCCTCTAATGTACAAATGAATATGAAAAGTACTTACCAATCCATCACCTAGGAAAGGGGAACACATGAAAGTTCATCCAATTAGATTAGGCAAAGTTGTAGCAAACTGTTACTTGATTCAAGAAGAGGGTAAGTTTATGTTGGTTGACACTGGAAGGGTTTCTAAGAAAAAGAAACTTCTATCAGCTATGCGAGAACAAGGATGTCATCCAGAGGATCTTGAACTTATCGTTATGACACATGGACACTTTGATCATACGGGCCTTGGTGCACATTTTCAGAGAAATCATGGTATTAGAATTGTGATGCACAGTGCTGCAGCTAAGAAAGTAGTTTCAGGAGATATGTTCCATGGTAATAAAGCAGTACCTGTCATTCAGAAGAAAATTGTAAATACCCTATTTAAGATTCAGAAGTATTCACCCAATATCCAAATGAAAGAGAGTTTTGATCTGTCTTCTTATGGCTTTAATGCTAAAGTCATTTCAACACCAGGACATTCTGAAGGTTCAGTTAGTGTGCTTCTGAGAGATGGACAACTTATCTGTGGTGATTTATTTGAGAATGACAAGAAGCCCCAATTAAACTCAATTATGGAAGATGTTGAAATAGCAAAAGACAGTGTTGAGAAACTTAAGAATTATGAGATTACTAAGGTCTACCCAGGTCATGGGGAAGCTTTTGAATTTGTAGATTTGGTAGAATAATATAGGAAAAGAAGCAAGTATGAGACAGACTAAAGCCCAAAGAGAATATAAACGACAGATAGCAGAACTTGAAAAATCAAGTAGTTGATAAGAAGAGAACATATAGAAAAAGATTTAGGGATACAAAGTTGTACTTCTATGGTGTTAGAATAGTATTGATTATGGTTGTATTGTGGCTGATATCCTTGTTGGGATGGATTCTATGATGCGGATAATAATTCATTGAAGTTGGCATAACTTAGCAACCTATTTAGGAGCCTCAGACAAACAGCAGAATACGCTGTTGAACTCGTTTCTTAAACAGGTCACTAAATTCTCCAACTTGCCATTAGAATTATAAATCACGAAGTAAGAATCCAACGGACTGCGTCGCTTGCGTGAAGAGTGCGCTTTACACACGAGAGATGGCACTTTGGGGACGGACCCTAAAGTACCATTTTCAGATAGAAGACAAGATTGTCATCCTCTGAATGGGGATCCAGTGTCTTTATAACTAAGAATGTTTGCTTGTCATGCTGAGCGAATTTTCGAAGCATCTGTATTTTGTAAATTATAGGTCATGGGGAAAGTGGCACTTTAAGGTCCGTCCCCAAAGTGCCATTAATTGAGATTTGAGAGGAGAAAGAAATGAAAAAAATTGGTAAGATTATTTTAGGTATTATTATTGTGAATGTGGTTGTTAACCTTGTTACCCAACTAATTATGAAAGCTATCCCTGATGAAAAGAAGAAAGAGCTTAAAGAAAAGTTCATGAAGATGTGTATGGATAAATGTGGGTGTGAAGAAGCTTACTGTTGTAATGATAGTTGCTGCGGTGACGAAAATGCTTGTTGTGATGAAGAATGCAGCTGTGAAGACGAGGGATGTTCTGATGACAATTGTTGTTGCGAAGAAACTGAAGAAGAAGACTTGACGGAGACTGAAACTCAAGAAGTTTAGCGTTCTTGGGTAAATGGGGGAATTATGAGCGTAGAAGTATATCAAATCGGAGAAGACATGAAAAAAGTTACAGCTATTATGGAAGAGCTGTACAAACTTGAAGTCAAATCAGGTCAATTAGAATGGGTACAATTTACAGCTGGTTATGATTTTGGGATTGATGAGTGTAATGAGGCAATTATGGCCTACCTTAAAAATAAGGACCATTTTGAGGTAATAAAAAAAGTGATGGGATCAGACCTTTCTCAGGATGATCGAAGAAGGGTTGAACTGGCCTATAAGACTTTTGAGTTCTACCACAAGTCTGAAGAGATTAATAAACTTCAACTTAAAATTGAGAATAAAACAAATGAGTTATCAAAAGTGTTAAACACTTTCAGGTTTAAATTAGATGGAAGAGAAGTGACATCTGTTGAGTTAAGCCAGATTTTGATGTCTGATGATGACAGAGTGCTAAGAAAGAAAGCATATTTATCAAGAAATCAAATCAATCAACCTATGGTTGATGCAGGTCTATTAGACTTAGTGGATATGAGAAAAGACCTAGCCAAAATGAATGGTTTTGATACCTTTGTAGATTATATGTTATATAAGGATGATCTAGAAGCTGACATTTTTTCAGGATGGAAAGAGCAGATTCAAGAATTGTTACCAACCCTTGAAGAGTCACGTAAGGAGTTTGGACTGAAGTATCTAAACGATGAGATTATCATGCCTTGGGATGAAGCTTATATTTCAGGTAAAATTGCGCCTTCTCTTAACAAGAAGGTTGATATGATGGACTACTATGAGGTGATCAAAGTCTTTTTTGCCAAGTTTGGATTTGATTTAGATGAGTACAACATTACATACGATGTTTTTTCTCGTAAGAATAAGTCGGAATGGGGCTACAATTTCCCAATTGAAACAGCCAAAGATTCTAGAATTTTGGCCAATGTAAAAGACCGTTATTATGAGTATGATGTTCTTATGCATGAAACAGGACACGGTGTACACTCCTTCCTTGAAGACCCAAATGAAACACTTCTAAATATGGGTGTTAGTGGTATTGTAACAGAAGGTATTGCCAACTTGTTTGGATCGCTCATTTACGATCAAGCATTCTATAAGGAATTCTTCAACGACAATCTGGAGCAGGCAACAGAGGAGTTTGAGCTCTATCGTAAGTGGAAGAACCTGAATGCAATAAGACAAGTTGGTCTTATTATGTTTGACCAGAACTTCTATAGAAGTGATTGTAAGGATCTTGGAGATGTGTATGAAATGTACTGGTCTACCTTTGGAGAGCTCTATAACAGTGAACCAGGTGACTTCGAACCACCTTGGGCCTTTAAAATACACCATACAACCCATCCAATCTACCTACACAACTATTTTATGGGAGATGTCACTTGTGAGATGTTACATTCTGTATTTAAGGAAAAGCATTGTGTTAATAGCATCACTGAGAAAGCAGAGGAGTTTGGAAAATTCCTATATGAGCAAGTCATAAAGCCATCTGGTAGATACACTTATTCAGAGTTATTCAAACGTATCAGTGGAAATGATTTTTCGCTAAACTATATGGTGAAGTAGTATTGGAGGTAAAAATGTTTAAGAGTCTCAAAGTACTACTATTAAGTTTCACTATAGTCCTATTACTATCGGGATGTAGTGATGTTGCAAAATCAAATACAAGTGAATTGCCCCTTGATTCTGAAGTTGAAGTAACAAGAGATAAAGATGAATCAATCTATGAAGGACCAATATTCCTAGGTAAACCCTATAAATTTGTCAAAGAAGAAGGTCTTCAAGTCCTAGCAAGTGAAGATGATTATATCAGGCAGTTTAGCAAATTCGATTACCAAGCAAAGTTTGGATTAGATGAGAAGTCAGCTGACTTTGAGTTAATTGCCTCTATATACGGTAAGGCTTTACTTGATTGGAATGATGATGAAATGTCTCGGATTTCAAGAGCGCTGGAATCAATAGAAGTTAAGATGCAGGCTTATAATTTTAGGATGCCAGAGGAATTATGGTTAATTAACGAGGATGGCTCAATTGAAGGTGGGGCAGCTTATACGCGTGGCAATGCTATTATTCTTCCTAGAGACTTCATTGGTCGCCTTGACGAGACGGGTTTAGAAAGACTTATTCTACATGAACTTTTTCATGTGATATCTAGATATAACAAAGATTTGAGACCTGAAATTTATGGTATTATTAGTTATAAGGAATGTCAGGATTTGGTTGTTGAAGGTGATTTAGCTGATAGGCTGATTGCTAATCCTGATGCACCTGATCTTAATTATTATATAGATTGCAGTTATGAAGGGCAGAGCATGTCTTTCATTCCAATCCTATATTCGGAGGTTTCAGATATTAACCCAGGTGAATCGTTTTTTAGGTATCTACATGATGATATGATTGCTGTTGAAATTGTAGAAAGTCTCCCTATACCAATTAAGGATGAGCAAGGTCAATATCTAGTTGTCTCAAAGAATAAACTCGAAGATTATTATGATCTAATTGGTGATAATACAGGTTATACTTATCACCCAGAAGAGACAATGGCAGATAACTTTGTATTAATGGTTTTAGAAAAAGATAGTCGTGTTAATGATCCTTGGATTCTTGAAGAACTAAGAAGTATTTTTACGAATTAGAGGATATTCAATTCAGGATTTGAAAGGAGTAGCCTATGAGAAAATGGAACATTAGCATTGTAGCCATATTACCGTTGGCTATACTACTTATCTTGTTTGCCTTCGGATCAAACATTAGGACAATCAATAATAATCGACAGTTATACAAGACCATAAATAGTCTCAAGAAAAATCCTACCTTCACTTATACCTTGACCCTAGAAACAGATTATAGCGGTGTAAATAATGAACCCATGTTTATCAAGGATTTAGTTCAAGTGGACCAGGAAAAGGGTAGTGTGGTTTCAGAACATCATATAACAGAGGCATTGTTAAAAAGTAACCCAAATTTCCCAGAATATATGGAGTATAATTATAATCATAAAAGTATGGAGGGTTATGACTTTAGAAGCCGTCCAGAAGAGGCGTGGAAAGAAGTAAATAGCCTTGAAGGATTGGCTATGGACTTAAATGTAATGGTCAATATCTTAGCGACTATAGACTTTAACAAGAAATCGACTAAACTCAGGAAGACAAGGGAAGATTTGATGTATTTTCGTATCTTTCAGCCAGACCTAGAAAAAGAACCTTGGTTTAATCAGCTTTCAACTCAAATTCAGAGTGAAGTCTTGCGATTGAGACCTTTAAGAAAATTCGACCATTTCATTGATGTGACAATAAACAAGGAAAGTAAGGAAATCGTCTCGATAAATCTGGATTATTCTGCTGTAGCAGATTGTATCAGTGTCATGAATGGCTTTATAGCCATAGGTAGTCAAACACCAGATTTTGAAATGAATTATAAGATGAATGAGTTTAAAACAAGGCACTAGGGGGTAAACATGAATAACATTGGTCTAGTACTTGAAGGCGGAGGCATGCGTGGTGCCTATACGGCTGGCGTATTAGATGCTTTTTTGGATGAAGGCATAGAAATACCATATGTCATAGGTGTTTCATCAGGCGCTACCGTCGGGTCAAGTTATGTAACAAAACAAAAAGAACGTTGTAAACGTATTTATATAGAGTGGAGCCAGGATAAACGTTTTGTTGGTATTCACAATTTTTTAAAAGAGCGTAGTTATTTTGGAATGAATTTTTTATTTGATCAATTGCCAAATGAGCTAGAGGTCTTTGATTATGATGCCTTTAAGTCATCTGAGACGGTTTTTATTTCCTGTTTATCCAATTGTGAGACAGGTGAAGTTGAGTATATGACCTCTGAGGAGTTATGTCCTAGATTTTACATGACTGATGTCATAAGAGCGTGTAATAGCTTACCCATCATTTCACCCCATGTTAAGATCAATAATCAACGGTATTTGGATGGTTTTCTAACGAACCCACTGCCACTTGCTAAGTCCATTGAGGATGGTAATAAATACAACATTGTTATATTAACTAAGAAACCAGGTGTAGAGCAGAAGGTTTCATGGTCAGACAAGCTTTTTAAAAATATGACGATTGCAAAATATCCAAAAATTGGTGCCAATATTGACCAGACTGTTGATGAATATATGAAGTGTCTAGATAACCTGAAAGAGCTTGAGGCAAAAGGTGAAGTTTTCCTATTTAGACCTGAAGAAAGCCGTCTGACCAACCGTTATGGAAGAAATCCTAAAGCTTTGGAAGAGGTTTACAATGACGGTTACGATCAGGCAGTTAGTGAAATGAAGAGACTTAAAACATGGATCGATAACATAGAAAATTCAAATCAATAATGGGAAAGAGAGTCATATGAAAAAAATAGCCTTACTTACAAGTGTCATATTGTTATTAAGCTCTTGTGGGTCTGTTTCACAAGAAAAATATGATGAACTAGTTGAAAAAAATGAACAACTAAATATAGAATTAGCAGACAGAAATGACATGTTAGCAACACTTGTTGGTGATATTAAAGACTTAAGAGAAGAAATTGAATCACTTGAGGATAAGCTTGATGAACACCAAGGTGGAAGTCCGTCGGATGAGGGTGAAACAGCCATTGAAGAACATCAGATTGTTGACGTATCAAATGCCGCAGATTTGGTTAGTAATATGGGTTCTAACAGGACCTTTGTCCTTAACCCAGGTGATTATGATCTATCAAAAGTAGATGAAAATCTAAGTATTCATTTTGACGGTTATAGCTTTGTGAATCTTGAGAATGTTGAATTTATTGGCAATGTTCAGTTGCAACTTGATTTTCTGACAGAAGACTTATACAGACCAGTCATAGGTTTCAGAGAGTCAAAAAACATTAAACTAAGCAACCTTTATATAGGACATGAACCTGTGTCTTTGTATGGTTATTGCGAAGGTGAAGTAGTCTTCCTGAATAATTGTGAAGATGTCTATATTGGGAATTCAACTTTATATGGTTGTGGTACGGTTGGGATCTATGGTAATAATGTGACCAATCTAGTATGTGAGGACACAGTCATAAGAGATTGTTCAGAGGACCTTCTACTCCTTTATAATTCAAACAATCTAAGCTTCATTAACTGCGAATTTCAAAATAGAAGTGATGAACACTTGGTATTTAATGAATGTCAGACTATCCTGATTGAAAATTCTAGCTTGATGGGAGGTATGGTTGCAGCCCCTGAGGTAAGAATGGATGGACAAGTTATTTACCAATTGGATTCTAGCCTCAGCAATGAACGATTTGATAACCTTCAAATTGCCACTATAGAACTTAAGAATATACAGGCTAGTGGAAACGAACTTTTGATTGAAATAAGTCAGCTCTATAGTGATGTTAAAATCGATTTAACCCATTATGACGATGAGTATTCAGGACCAACAAGCTATTGTACGATAACTTACGATGGTGATGTAGATTTGGCTACTATTTTAGAACATAGGACAGAAGTTGAAAAGAAAATGAAGGCCTATTATACAGAAAAAAACCTTAACTATGACATAGATATCTATCAGATTTTTGGAGATCGTAGCATCTATGAGGATTATCTTGGCCATATGTACTTGAATGCTGAAACCATTGAATGGGCCCAGTTGGATGACTCGATAATTGATTATATACCTATTGAAGATGCATTGAAAATTGCTCATGAAGCATATTTACCTAAGTATAATGTACAGGATTGGCAAGTTGTTATGACCCCAATTATTGAACATGAAACATTCATAAGTCGAATTCTATTGGATGTTCAGAACCCTCAATATGTCTTTAGATTCGAAGATAAGAATCTTGGTACTAGAGAACTTTACGTTCATGCACTTACTGGTGAGGTGACCGCTCAGTTTGATTTTGAACCAGGTTTTGGGATAAGCGAACCAACAGAAGCACTTATGAACCAAGCCCTTGAGATGTTTAAAACCGAACTCCAATTTCAAGAGATTACAGAAATTCAAGCAATGGTCTTAGGTGGTAAATGGCTCATCATTAATAACGATTATAGTTGGTCAACTGCAGCTGAGATCGTGACAGATGGTGGTGGCGAAGTAACGTTGAAGGTATACTGGGAGTATGAAGGCGGGCACTAGAACTCCTTATTGGGATTGATTTATTGATTGAACCTTGATATTTGGATATCTTTGCTAAGGTATTATTCAGAAGCCTCAGACAAACTGCAAGTACGGCAGTTGAACTCGTTTCTTGAACAACACCTCAGCTAAGATATTCATCAAATATTGGTAAGGTTCAATGGATTAATAATTTCAATCGAACTTCGTCGCTTGCTTCATTGTCTCGCCTGTCCCCAGTGGAACGTAAGCTCTGCAACAGACAAAAGATTACCAAAGATTGCGCTGATTACACAGATAGAGATCCGCTCTTATCCGTACTTATCCCTGTATCCTGCTATGTATTGAAAAGGAGAATCAAATGTCTAACAAACCAACCATCAACATCATCGACCTAGGGAATATGCCATACCTCGAAGCCCTTGAGCTTCAGAAGAAGTACCATCAAGAAGTGGTAGATGACCTCAGAGGTGATACACTTTTATTAGTAGAACACCCTCCTGTCCTTACAATGGGTAAAAGAGGTGACAAGAAAAACTTGTTAGTCTCCGAAGTTGAACTTCAACGACTAGGTGTACCAATCATAGACATAGAACGTGGTGGGGACATTACTTATCATGGGCCAGGTCAGATTGTTGGCTACCCAATCATTAACCTGAGAAGGGTTAAGATTAAGGTCAAAGACTATGTGGATGGTCTAGAAGAGATGTTAATAAACATGTTAAAAGAACACTATGATGTAACAGCTCTAAAAGAACCAGGCAAGTACACAGGTGTCTGGGTTGATGGTAAGAAAATCATGGCAATTGGTGTTGAGATCAAACGTAAAGTGACTATGCATGGTTTTGCAGTTAATGTGAATACCAACATGTCTCATTTTGAATGGATTGTGCCTTGTGGCTTAGAAGGTCGCCAAGCAACGTCCTTAGAACAGGTGTTGGATTATCCCCTGGATATGGATAAGGTGAAGAAAGAAGTTGTGGATTCCTTTCTGGACCAGTTCCAATTAATAGAAATCTAGCAAAGCAATAAAAGGTATAACTATCATAAAAGGCCGATAACATATTCGTTATCGGCCTTTACTATGTCGTTTTTCAATTTATACCAAGTGATAATAGTGATCTCGGATTTGCTTAACCCTATAGTTAAGTAACTTACTCATAGTTCTCTTAGAGCTGTCAGCGCGACCTGCACGTATGTTATAAATAAGTTCATCTAGATACAAGGTAGCTTCTTCTATGCCATAAGTTTGATAAATAAGTTTATGAAAATTAAAGGATAACGCCTTAAAAGAATTGTAGATAAGGGGGTATATGGTATTACCAGTGGCGCAATAGATGGTTTGATGGAAATCAACTTTAAGTTTTGCAATCTCATGGATATCGGTTGCCTGTGCCATCTTGTCTTTAATGGTTTCCAACATAACGATATCTTCTTCTGTCCGATTCTGGGCAGCCAAATAAGTGCAATCACATTCAGCTGTAATTCTATATTGTAGAAGGGATTCAAAAGCCTTCTTGTCTAAGGACCCATCATGATAGTTCATGACTTCTATTAAGGTGTCTATATTGCCATGTCTAGAGTAGTCCTCAATAAATATCCCTTGTCTAGGGACGATTTTAACAAACCCCATGGTCTCAAGATCTGCAAGAGCAGAATTAATAACCGTACGACTGACCTTCATTGCTGTTGCCATTTCACGTTCTGTTGGTAATTTCTCACCTATGACACACTCACCTTTTAGGATTTGGTGGATAATTTCCTTTTTGATTAAGTCTTTCATTGTTGGGGCGACGATTTCATTAAGTCTCATAAGAACCTCCTTGGTCAGACCAAATACCACAAATTCAGTATATGATAAAAAATTGTCAAAATCAAGGATTTTGGCTATTTTGGACCTTGAAAGGCCCTCGAACAGGGTGCTAGTATGTTGGAAGGACCAGTAGAGTAGCTGGAATGAAGAAGGATATGGGGGACATTATGATCACTGAAAAGAAGAAAGTATTGGAATTTGCAAATCTGATTAGTCGCGTGAAAATGGGGTCAAAAAACGGGGTAACCTACGACAGACCAGAATATCAGATTTTAGAACCTTATGTAACAGAGAAACAAGCCGAAGTTGGGCTTTACCTAAAGTTCAGACAACCACAGACAGCCCTGACTATATCCGAAAGGTCGGGTAAACCCTATAAAGAAGTAGAGACAATTCTGAATGAGTTGGCATGGTATGGTGCGGCTGTTGTAAATGAGAGGGACGGAGTAGATAATTACTGGTTAGAGTTATGGGTACCTGGCCATATTGAGTTGATTGTGAACAACAAAGAGGTTGTTGCAAAGTACCCACAAGTTGCCTATTGTTTTGAGCAGTACGGACAGATTAAGGGACCAGCAGCTGCAGGTCTTTTCCCGGTAGGTACAGGACCAATGCGTGTTATTCCTATTGAATCTGCGATTGATAGTCAATCAAGAAAAGCGAGTTATGAAGAGATTTCTATGTATTTAGAAGAAAACACAGTATTCTCAGTATCAGATTGCTCTTGTAGAACATCCAGAGAAGCTATGGGTGAAGGTTGTGGCCACCTCAAAGAAGATATGTGTATCCAGATGGGTCACGCTGCAGAGTATTATATTAAAACTAAGAGAGGGCGAGAAATTACACGCCAGGAGGCTTACGATTTATTAGCGACGGCAGAGAAAAATGGCCTTATGCATATGATTCCTAATGTTGACGGACCAGGTAAAACCCATGCCATTTGTAACTGTTGTGGATGCTCTTGTTACGCTCTTAGAAATGCAACTATGATCTATAACAATGATTTTGTTCGATCTAATTATGTATCAGAAGTGGACAGTGAGAAATGTGTTGCTTGTGGTGAGTGTGTAGAAGTTTGCCCAACCAATGCTGCCAAGTTAGGTCAGAAGATTTGCTCAACTCAACCGATTGAAGAGAAGAAAATGACTGAAGTACCTTCTAATACAGAATGGGGACCTGACAAGTTCAATGTTGACTATAGAATCAATCGTGAAAATGTTGTGGATTCTGGAACAAGTCCTTGTAAAACAAACTGCCCAGCCCATATATCTGTTCAAGGTTATGTGAAACTTGCTGCCCAAGGCAAATACCATGAAGCTCTTGAACTCATCAAACATGAAAATCCATTTCCTGCAGTCTGTGGACGTGTATGTCCTAAGAAGTGTGAGGACGAGTGTACTAGAGGTGATATTGACGACCCAGTATCTGTTGATGAGATTAAGAAATTTATAGCTGAGCAAGATCTAAAGTCTGAACACCGTTATGTGCCTGAGAAGAAACATGATTATGGTAAAAAAGTTGCAGTGATTGGAGCAGGTCCTTCTGGACTTTCCTGTGCTTACTATTTAGCAATAGATGGTTACAAAGTAACCGTATTTGAGAAGCAAAACATACTCGGAGGTATGTTAACACTTGGAATCCCTTCATATCGATTAGAGAAGGATGTAATTAACGCTGAAATTGACGTTCTTAGAGAACTAGGTGTAGAGTTTAGGACTGGCATTGATGTGGGGACAGACACAACAATCAAGGAATTAAGACAAGAAGGTTATGAAGCTTTTTATCTGGCCATTGGAGCAAGCAAAGGTAGAACCCTAAACCTTGAACATGAAGAGGCTCAAGGTGTGATGACAGGTGTTGATTTCCTTAGGGATGTGAATTTGGGTGATGATATGAATATAGATGGTGATGTCATTGTCATTGGTGGCGGCAATGTAGCCATTGATGTTGCAAGGACAGCGATACGTTCAGGCGGATCATCCGTTAATCTATATTGTCTTGAGAACTCTGAGCAAATGCCAGCTCTTGACGAAGAAGTAGATGAGGCCATGGCAGAAGGTGTAGCAATAAATCATAGTTGGGGTCCTTCAAGAATTATAGTAGAAGATGGAAATGTTACAGGCGTTGAGTTTAAGAAATGTCTATCCGTCTTTAATAGTGAAGGTCGTTTTAGCCCAGAGTTTGACGCTTATGACACTAAAGTTGTTAAGGCAAAATATGTGCTGATCTCCGTTGGACAAGCTGTAGATTGGGGCAATATTTTACAAGATGATCAAGTGACTTTAAGACCTAATAACACAATAGATGTAGATGAGTTTACCTTACAATCTTCAGTAGAAGATATTTTTGCAGGTGGTGATGTAGCTACAGGACCTAAGTTTGCCATTGATGCCATAGCACTTGGCAAACAGGCGGCTATCTCAATTCATCGTTTTGTTCAACCAGGCCAAAGTTTGGTACTTGGTAGAGACCGTAGAGAGTTCAAAGCCTTTGATAGAGAGAACTTGATTGTAGAAGGTTATGACAACATGCCTAGACAAGAGATAAAACATGGTGATGTGGAAGAGGCTAAGAAATCTTTCAAAGACCTTAGAGGCACCTTAACAGAAGAACAAGTTAAGGTTGAAACACAACGATGTCTTGGTTGCGGTGCTACTAAAGTAGATGAGTATGTTTGTGTTGGATGTGGGGCTTGTACAACAGTCTGTAAGTTTGACGCGATTTCACTTAAACGTAAGTATGATGAATCGGCAGTGGAGTTTGACAAGTTAAAAGGGGTGGTTGTTCGAAATGCCCTTAAACGTAAAGGTAAACTTATGACCAAAAAAATAATAAAATCATTTTCAAAATAGAAATATATGGAGGGTATCATGGATATATCATTTAGTCAGTATCTTATTACAATGAGTGGCTACATACTTTTACTTCTCGGTCTTGTTGTTGTTATGAGAAAGTATCACAATTTTGCACATTATTTTTGGTTTGCAACACTACTAACTATTCCAATGTGGTTTGGAGGACTTGAGGGTTGGTTCCGCTGGGTCAAAACTTTTAGCGTCCTAATACCAATCATTATTTTAGGATTTACGAGAATTGCTAATCATTCAAGTAAAGAAGGTAAAGTCTGGGATTTCTTTAGAAAGAATTGGGTGATCTACTTCTTCTATGGAGTGTTCTTCTTAAATATTCTTGAAGCGAGTCTGAAAGACTTCGCTCTAGGCTATTACACAAATGCAGTATGTGGTCTTATCTTATGTGTGACCATTCCACTACCAGCTAGGTACTGGGCAGTGGCAAAAGGCAAAGTCTGTGATGTAGTTGGTTATACATCAGTGGGTTGGAATGTCTTATACACATTATGGAATGCTTGTTTTGTGTTTGGTGAAAGTCCAAGTTATTTTGCCTCATCTGTTTGTATTTTGTTAGCAGCAGAATTGTACCCACTTATTAAGAAGCGACCTGAGTTATACGCTACTGCTAGAATTTACACACTTGGAGCTCATTTGATTCTAAGAGCTTGTTTCCCTAACTTATTCCTGAACCTAATGGATTCAACAGCTTGGTATAGCGATATTTCCTTAGCCAATTGGGGGATCATAAACATCGTCTTAGGTGTTGCCTATTTAGGATGGTTCATGTACTCAATGAAAAAGGGAACATATAAAACCGCATTAAAAGTTAATGTATAAAAGTTAATTAATCAGATTAGAGCGGCTCTTCGGCTGCTCTTTTTTTTGTGCTATAATTTATATTATGACAACATTATCCAAAGACTATAAGGGTCGAATCAATCAGGTACAAGATTATATCGAAGATCACTTAGATGATAAGCTAGAACTTTCTACATTGGCTAAAATCACTCACTTCTCTGAATATTACTTCCACAGACTTTATTCATTGGCAAGTGGGGAATCTTTGTATGGGTTTATCAAAAGGTTACGTCTTGAAAGGGCGGCCTTTAAACTACGTGAAATGAAACAGGATTCCATAACGGATATCGCCTTATCTGTTGGATTTGGCAATTCTTCATCTTTCGCTAAAGCTTTCAAAAATTATTATGGCATAAGTGCCTCGGATTATAGGAAGGGCAAGAATGGACAAGTCACGTCTCAGCCCAGTTACTATAATAAGGATATGGCATTTGAAGATTATGTAGATGAACTTACAACATACAAACCACTTAATGTAGAAATACAAAATATTGAAGCTAAAAGAATGGTCTATACAAGGTATACAGGTGAGTATAGAGGTAATGCAGATCTATTTGGTCGCCTTTTTACAGACTTGTATGAATGGGTAATGGCAAAAGGTCTGTTGACTAAGGAAAATCAATTTACTGCAAAATGGTTAACCCTATACCATGACCTAGGTTCAATGACAAAAGAGGATTTTCTAAGGGTAAGTGTTTGTATGGAAGTAGACCATAAAGTGGATGTTGATGGAGACATTGGCTATTACACGATGGCAGGTGGTCAATATGTGGTGGCAAGATATGAAGTGGTCACAGAAGATTATCAGAAAGCCTGGGATCATATGTTTTTACATTGGTTGCCCCAGAGTGCTTATGAACATGATGACCGTTTACCTTATGAAGCCTATCCCTTTGTTAAGCCAAGTAAGGAAGGTTACAGGCTAGTGGACATCTGCATACCAATCAAGCCAAGAAAATAAGTCAGTGGAGGCTATGATGGCAAAGAATGAATACCCTAAATACGGTATAGTAACTATTGCAACTATGGTAATGACCAAAAATATAATAGAGATAAAAGTGGACCAAGCTTATGTTAAAGCGCTTCTAGGATTGAGGCATTTTAGTCATGGGCTTGTTTTTTATGGATTAGAGGATAAGTTGTCCTATCTGATAGTAGAGTGGAAGGACATTGATCAGGATGGTGGTCTTGTTACTGCTTTAGTCAGTGTAGATACAGGGTCAATAGATGAAAGTGCAGCTCTTCATCAGACGCCTATTATGATATATGATATCAAACCATATTTTCCAAATGAAGACCATGTTAAGTTATGCCCAAGAAGAAAATCAGACCATCTGATAGGCAGTGAGTTACATGATGATGATGAATTATCATGCCTAACCCCAATAGGGAAATTTGAATTAGATAACGGTAATCAATTCCTTAGATTTGATGAAGATGTAGATTTGGGTTCTGTTGGTAAGGGTTACTATAGAAGCATCTGGTGGTTTAATCGTTTTGAGAAAAAACATTTTCGTCAGTCAACCACATGCCATCCACCTTATGAGAATGCACCTGAGACTGGCATATTTGCAACAAGGTCGCCTGTGAGACCTAATCCAATTGCCTCTACTATAGTGGAAGTCTTAGATGTGGATAAAAGTAATAATCGTATTCGAATCTGTGGATTTGATGGCTTCAATCAATCGGTAGTGGTTGCTTTTATGCCCTATATAGGTCTTAAGAATGTTGACTCAAATGTATATTTACCAAAATGGTTGAACCATTGGCCTAAATATAAAAGTTTTGCACAGGCGGCGACGATTGATGTGAGCAGTGGACTTACACCAGGTCCGTTAGATCAGATTGATTCTCTAATAGCAATGAATCACTTAGAGAAAGAAGTAAGAGAAATCGAACAGCAAAGGGAAGAAGACTTTGAGCATAACATCATTCATGTTGTGGATGCTTGTCAGAATAACCTTAGAAATGTGGATGTTAAGATTAGTAAGAATCAAATAACGGTGATTACAGGTCCAAGTGGTAGTGGTAAATCTAGTCTTGCTTTTGATACCATTTATACTGAAAGCCAACGACAGTTTATGGACATCATGGGTAGTGATCGCAATCGTACTTATGAGAAACCTTCAGTTGAGAGGGTGGTTGGTTTACAACCTGCTATTGCGATTGAACAGAAGTCTTTAGGCCAGAATCCTAGGTCAACGGTTGGGACAGTCACAGGCATTATTGACTACTTAAGGAATCTCTATGTAACAATCGGTACAAGACATTGTCCTGAGTGCCAACAGGCTATTCAAGCCTTAAGCCATAAGGAAATCAAACAGCTTGTTGAAGCTCTAAAAAAGAACCATGAAGTTAGTGTCAACCCTGAGCTAGTGGATGGGAATCAAGACTATTATGATGTAACTATTGATGACCAGGATTCTATTAGGTTACAGACAAAAGAATTTTGCTATACATGTGACAGAGTCTTCTTTGACATGTCCACAGCTATGTTTAGTAACAACAATCCAGAATCCATGTGCCCTAAGTGTAAGGGTCTTGGTGAGGAACTAACCATAGATGAACAGAAAGTTATATCAAACCCTAATGTCTCCATCTTAGACGGTGCTTCAAAGGTCTGGGGAGACTTAAGAAAACATGCCAAGAAGCCAAATGCTAACTGGATGAGAGGTGAGGTTCTAGCCCTTGCCTATGACATGAATGTGGACTTAGAGTTGCCATATAATGAATTACCAGAAGGATTCAAAGAAGAACTTTTATATGGTTCCAACGGCAGAAAAGTGACTTTAACCTATGATGCAAAAGGTAGAAGTGGTGTGATTGAAAGACCAGCTGAAGGTGTTATGATTATTGTCAAAAGATTGATTGAGAATAACACTGGTGGTTCAAGCGCCATGAACAAGGTGATTGATGGATTTTTAAGCAAAAGTGAATGTAGCTTATGTCATGGTGAACGACTCGCTGAAGAAGGTCGTTTGGTTGAAGTAGAGGGACTTCGTTATCCACTTGCAGCGTCAATGACTGTAAGCAGTTTGAAAGTCTGGTTAATGGACTTATACCACGCCTTACCTCCAAGAAAATCAGTTCAGGTTAGGCCTATTCTTAATGCGATGATTCCTTTGTTATCGAAGATTGAAGATGTTGGTTTAGCCTATTTGACATTGGATCGGTCGATACCAAGTTTATCAGGCGGAGAAGGACAGAGGATACGATTGGCATCTCAGTTTGCTACTAATCTTACCAATATACTATACGTCTTAGATGAACCTTCCATGGGTCTTCATCCTGTGGATTATCAGTTCCTCATGTCTGAGCTTAAAGAACTACGTGACAGGGACAACACCATTATTATGGTGGAACATGAGCGAGATATGATTATGATGGCAGATCACGTCATTGATATTGGTCCAGGTGCTGGAAAGTATGGTGGTCAAGTAGTGGCTGAAGGTTCTATAGATGCCATTATGTCAGATAAAATATCCATTACTGGAAAATACCTTCAAGCAACTTCTGCAAAAAGAGGTCTAAGTCAAAGAACAGAGGTAGAATTGAAAGATTATGGACAAGTGTGTATTGAAGGTGTTAAGGAAAACAACCTTAAAGATATAAATGTTGCCTTGCCTCTTGGAAGATTCATAGGTGTCACCGGAGTGAGTGGATCAGGGAAGAGTTCCTTAATATCTAGAACTTTAGTCCCTGCTATTAAGGGAGCTCTTGATCAGACCGTTGAAAGGTGTGGTGTTTATGAGAAAATATATGTTCAAGATAGGGATGCTACACATAAATCTACATCAATATCAGACCGTGTATCAGACCTTATTGAGGTATCACAAAAGCCTATAGGTAGAACACCTAGATCTAATCCTGCTACTTACACAGGTGTATTTGACTTGATTAGGAATCTTTATGCTAACCAGGATAAGGCAAAAGAACGTAAGTTTGGCAAAGAACATTTTAGCTTCAATGGAAAGAAAGGTCAGTGTCCTGTCTGTAAAGGGGCAGGGAAAATACAGACGCCACTTAATTTTATGCCAGATATATGGACGACATGTCATGTCTGTAAAGGAAGTCGTTATTTGGATGAGGTACTTGAAATCACCTATAAAGGCTATAGTATTTCAGACGTATTAGATATGGAGCTATCAGATGCCTTACAAGTTTTTCAAGGTGAGAAGAAGATTCATAACATGTTAAAGGTGATAGACAGCGTTGGACTTGGCTACCTTAAGCTTGGTCAAAGTGCCACAACCCTATCGGGTGGTGAAGCCCAAAGATTGAAGCTTGCCACAGAACTTGGCAAAGGTAAAGCCAATAAAACAATCTATGTATTTGATGAGCCTACAACAGGGTTACATTATGAGGATGTAAAGAAGCTGTTGAAGATACTTTATAGATTAAGAGATGAAGGTAACACAGTTATTGTGATTGAACATAATATGGACCTTATAGCATGTGCTGACCATATTATCGACCTTGGACCATCAGGAGGTGACAAGGGGGGCTATATTATGGCTACAGGAACACCTGATGATGTGTCAAAAGTTCAAGGATCTTTGACAGGTGGGTTGTTGAAAGATTATGTGTAGAGAGCCCATAACCATCCTGCTCAATCCTGTGATATCCCTTGTATCCTGTTAATTTTCCCATCCGCAGTTATCCGCACTTATCCTTGCATCCTGCTATGTCTTTCTTCATTGATCCCTGTATCATGATATGTCATCGTCATCCAGCCCTGTCTCTGCTAACCGTTTTCACTAGCCTTCTACATAGGCTTTTAAAGCTTCATTCATTTTGGCGAAGTCCAATGCAGTAGGATCAAGAACAGACTTCTTAAGTAACCTGATAAGGATGCCTGAGAAGTTTTCTTTTTGCGTGAAAAGTGTTGTGCTTTCATCGATTGATTCAAAATGAAATTGATGGTGTCCATCAAATAAACCTTTGATACCCAAATGCCCTAACCATTCAAATGACTTACTAGGCTCATCCTTAAGTAACCTTGGCTTCATGGACATTTTTACTTTGCCATCTGATAGGAAATCAACATTCATAGGTTGATTAAGGGTAAGGTTGTGATGATGAATGTGAAGAAAATGGTTCCATTTTTCTTGATTCTCAAAATCTCTAAAAGCATTCCATACCTTATCTATAGGTGCATTAATAGTTATTTCAGTATTTATCTCATATTTCATATTAGTTGAGTCCTTTCATAAGCATGTGAACAATTTGAGTGACAAATTCTTCGTTAATGGTTATATGATTTTGGTTAAGTTGGAACATGTCATTGTGGTAAGGGAAACTTATGCCTGCCAATAAATACATGTAGGCAACATCTGTTGATTGTATATTCAGAGTTTGCTTATTCTTGCACAGATCAAGTAGTTGATAAAGTCTTGTCCATGAAGTGAGAATGTAGGGTTTGATTGTCTCTAATCTAGATGACTTAAGGATGATTTCACTGTGAAGAATATCTATGAGTTCAGTGTCGTGTAACCTAAGTGAAATAATGGATTTTAGAATATATTCAATTTCTGTATTTGGTTCAAGAGAGAGTTTCTCATGAGAAATTTTTGGGAAGAAATGATCAAAGATTCCTTCAATCATACCGTCCTTACCACCAAAGTAATAAGAGATCATTGAGCTGTTAACCTGAGCATCATTTGCGATCTCTCGTATTGAAGTTTTGTCAAAACCTTGCGCCGCAAAAAGCTTTTTAGCACTTATTAGTAATTTTTCCTTCTTAGTCATTGTGAACCTCCTAGATATTAATTAATCAACCGGTTGATTGAATTCTAACACAAAAAAGAATCAAATGCAAGTGATTCTCATTTGGGAACTGTAAAATCAAAAAATAACGCAAAAACGCAAAGACTCAACCACTGAAAACTTGGAAAGGTCAATTACATTTTTTGAATCTGTGTAACCAGTTTAATATGTGGTTGTCATTTGATTTTATGTAGTCATCCTGAGCGCATTATCGAAGGATCTGTTTTGATAATAATTCTAAAAACTAAAAGATTACCACAGATTGCGCTGATGACACAGATGACGATTTGTATTTAATAATTATCCCTATTGCTGTTGATTGTATTTGATTGCTTCTTATTTAGGCAAACCGCATTAATTTTTAATAATCAAAAATCATACTATAATGGCCGCAGAAAAAACCAAAACCGTAAAAAGTTCATATAATATCCTGCTCAATCCTGTGATATCCCTTGTATCCTGTTAATTTTCCCATCCTCAGTTATCCGTACTTATCCTTGTATCCTGCTAAGTCTTAGTCATTTATCAACGCACTCAAACCAGCTTCAAACTCAACCTCAGCTAACCAGCCCAAATCATTCTGAATCTTACTTGATTCCACAGCATAACGGTAATCATGGCCTAGGCGATCTTCTACATGCGTGATTAGTGACGTAGGTTTGTTCAAAGTTTTGAGTATGAACTGAACAATATTAAGGTTTGTTTTCTCAGTGTCACCACCAATATTGTAAACTTCACCAGCAATGCCTTTATGAAGTACTAGGTCTATAGCAGAGCAATTATCTTTGACATGTAGCCAATCTCTTATTTGTTTTCCATCGCCATAGACTGGTAGTGGTTTATCATGTTTGGCATTATAAATCATCAGCGGGATTAGTTTCTCAGGGTATTGATTGGGGCCATAATTATTAGATGAACGTGTAATATTAACTGGCATCCTATAGGTCTTGAAGTAAGAACGAACAAGTAAATCTGCGCTTGCCTTGGAAGCTGAGTAAGGACTGTTAGGTTGAAGAGGTGATTCCTCTGTAAAAGTACCTGTTGGTCCAAGAGCACCATAAACTTCATCCGTAGATATTTGCAGGAATTTCACACCTTCATGATAAATAGGATAACCTAAGTCGTCTACATCAATCTGCCAAGCTCTTTTTGCTGCATCTAGAAGAACCTGAGTACCTACAATATTAGTCTGTATAAAAACATCTGGCCCATCAATACTACGATCCACATGTGATTCAGCAGCGAAGTTAACTACCATATCAATAGAATGCTGACTGAAGAGCTTCTGAACTAGTCCTTTATCTGCAATATCGCCATGGACAAAAGTATAATTAGGGTGGGTCTGTATATCCCCTAAATTATCTTGATTACCTGCATAGGTTAATAAATCAAGACTGATGACTTTATCTGTAGGGTGCCACTGTATATAGTTTTTGATAAAGTGACTGCCAATAAACCCAGCGCCACCAGTAATAAGTATTGTCTTCATAAGACCTCCAAGATATGAGTTACCCTAATTGTAGAAGTATTTTAATTGCATTGCAAACTGAATTTAGTCAATATATATTTATATGCCGCAGAAAAATCCAAAAACGCAAAAACTTAACCACGGAAAACTCGGAAGTCACGGAAAGAGTTAATGGCATTTTTTAATCTGTGTAACCAGCGTAATCTGTGGTAGTCTTCTGTGTTTATGTAGTCATCCTGAGCGCATTATCGAAGGATCTGTTTTTGATATTAATTCTAAAGACTAAAAGACTACCACAGATTGCGCTGATTACACAGATGATTTATATTTAATAATTATCCCTATTGCTGTTGATTGAATTTGATTGCTTCTAATTAAGGCAAACCGCATTGATCTTTCAAAAATCAAAAATCATACTAAAGTGGCCGCAGAAAAAACCAAAAACGCAAAATTTCATATAATATCCTGTTCAATCCTGTGATATCCCTTGTATCCTGTTAATTCTCCATCCGCTTTGATCCGCACTTATCCCTGTATCCTGCTATGTCTTTCTTCTTCTATCTAACATCTTACCACGAACACAAAAAAAGACTGTGTCAGCGTCCTAACAAGAACGCCAACACAGTCTTTCATTAAAGTTTAGTGACAAGAAGCACAGATAGCATCTAACTGTTCATTGATATGATCCCCATTCAGGTGACCAATGAAACGTTCTTTAACTTTACCATTTACAGTTAAAACAACTGCAGGAAATTCTGAAACGTTTAATCTGTCAGCAATACCACTTGACTTGTAAATATCAACTCTGTTAACGATGATTCTGTCATCAAAATGATTTTCGATTTTCTCGATTTCAAGTAAGAAGTCACGACTTTCAGCATCAACAGCGTTATAGATAAATGTAAGTCCTGGTTTATCTTTTTGCATAATAACTTCATGGAATGTTTCACTCTCGGCTATGTACTTCTCTGCAGCAAAACCAGCAATTGCACCGTCTCCAACAGCAGTAGCCACTTGTTTGAGCCATTTGTCTCTAACATCGCCAGCTGCGAAAACACCTTCAATATTTGTTTCCATTTTTTCGTTAGTAATAATGTAACCAGCACCAGTTAAACGGATTTGGTCTTTAATGATTTCAGTGTTTGGAATGTAACCTATGAACTCAAAACAGTTATCACATTCTACTGGAATTTCTTCATCTGTTCTAACATCCCTAAGAACAACACGTTCAAGATGGTCTTCACCTTCAAAACGTTTGGCAACTGTATTCCATACAAATTCCATTTTAGGGTTCTTAAGTGCTGCTTCTTTAGCGATCTCGTTACAGTCCATTTTACCTTCATGGTGCATAACGGATACAATAACTTTTTTAGCAAACTTAGTTAAGAACATACCTTCTTCAATTGCAGCGTCACCGGAACCGATAACAACAACAGTTTTATCAGTATTAGCAGCAGCGTCACAAGTAGCACAGAAGGAAATACCTTTATCAAAAAGGAATTTATCTTCGTCTTCAGCTTTAGTGATTCTAGGACGTCCACCAGTCGCTAATACTACTGTCTTTGCAATAAACTTGTTTCTGAAAGTTTCAACGACTTTTTCTTCACCTTCAAGCTCAACTGATTTAACATCTGTAAGCTTAAACTTAACACCCATGTTTTTAGCCTGTTGCTTCATCTTGTTGGTGATATCTTCACCTTTTGGGCTATCTGGAAAACCTGGGTAATTCTCAACTTCATTGGTATAAGTTGCAAGACCACCGACCAAAGCTTTTTCAATAAGTAAAGTATTCAGTCTAGCACGACCTGCGTATATCGCTGCTGTAAGTCCAGCAGCACCGCCACCAATTACAACAACATCATAATGTTCGATTTTCTTTTCTCTAGGCATAATGCCCCTCCATTACATAAAAAACTTAACAAGCAGCTTACTACCAACAACAGCACCAGCAAACATAGCAACTGCAAACACCCATCCTGACAAAGAAAGGGAAGCAATACCACTAAATAAGGCACCGATGTTACAGCCATAAGCGATACGAGCACCATAGCCCATTAACAATCCGCCAAGACATGCTGCGATAATTTGTTTTTTAGATTTAATCTTCTTAATTTTAAACTGTGACGCTAAAAGTGTTGCAAGAAGCGCCCCTAGGATAATACCAATATTACGCCACGTACCTGTGTGGTTAAGGAAACCGTTATTAAGAGTTGCCTGTGCACCGTCACTAGCGAAATAGTACCATTTATCAACTGAACCACCAAAGCCTTCATAGATCCAAGCACCCCAGTTAGCAAACACACCAGATACACCCCATGGGTTACCTGTTGTTGCCAAAGTGACTATTTGGAATATAGACAATAGGATTGCTCCAGTCATATATGGCCATGCGGTTTTGAGCCACCGCTTATAAGTCTCGTTATTGCTGATTTTCAGCATGGTTTCTTTAAATTGACTCACTGTAAGTCCTCCTAAACGATTGACTACTTAACTTTCTCTATAATAACTTCCCACTCGCCGTCATCTACTTCTTCAACTTCAACGTTATGTCCGTCAGTTCTTGCCCATTCTGGAACGTTTTTCATTGCACAGCTATGGTCGATTTGACAAATAAGAACGTCACCGATTTCCATCTCTTTAATTTTGTTTTGTGCCTTTACTAGTGGAACTGGACATGCTTCGCCTAAACAATCAATTACTACTTCATTCATTTTGTGATCCTCCGATTATATTATTATTATTATTTTATTAGTGAGTTGATTTTGCTTCTTGCCATTTTTCTGCTGCCATATACAACAAGAAAATGATGATTAACTGAACTACGATGGCACCAAGCCATCCAAAAACGTCTGGTAAGAAAACAGCTTTACCTTTTGAGATAAATGTATACTTCCACCAGCCAAAGTCATGGGCACCCCATAAGGAACCAATAACAAAGAATACTAACGACAGAATCTGCATTGTGAAACCTTCACCGACACGCATAAGTGTACCGGATGCACATCCACCTGCAATAACCATACCAATACCGAATAGGAATGCCCCTACAAGTGTTGCAACACTTATTGGAACCACATAACCCATACCTGGAATAGGTAAGCCATTTTTGAAGTAACCATATTTGATGGCTGTAAAGCCAATGGTTGTAATAGCAAAAGCTACTAAGACAGCTCTTGTTAATGTTGTACCACCTGTTAAATATGGATCACGCATGGATGCAGTGAAACAGAATCTGGAGCGTTGAAGTATGTACCCAAAGATTAAACCCATTAGCAAAAACCAAGCTGTGTTGTTGTCTCGACCTTTTAAGAATAGACCAAGTGCAACGATGACAACCAATGCTAAAATAGCAAATGGTAATTGACTTTTCTTAGGTTTTCTTTTTCTTCTGGCACGAGTTGAACTTCTCTGAATTGTTGAAGTTGTACCTGTGTCACTCATGTTATACACTCCTTTTTAACTTAAGATTGTTAAATGCATAACAATCTATTACATTCACATTCGATTGATTCGAACGTTTATGATTTCCCAAAACCAGTTTATCACAGGTTTACCTCCTTGGTATACACATGTTCCTTATGCAGTATAAGGATTACTTATGACAGAAATTGTGATATACTGATAAATATTTCACTGATTAAGAAAGGGCAATGGTTATGCATTTTGAAGCATTAAAGTATTTTATGTACGTAGTTGAAGAAAAAAGTATCTCTAAAGCGGCAAAAAAAGCCCATATATCTCAATCTGCTCTAAGCCAGACAATTCATAAGCTAGAAGAAGACCTTGGCTGTGAACTACTTAAGAGAAGCAATAGAGGTGTTACCTTAACTGGACAAGGTGAGATTGTGCTTAAACACACCAGCCACGTCCTGAATAATATGAATAAAATGGTGGAAGAGCTCAAGGAGTTTGATGCCAATCAGAACAACATTATCATTAGTGGGACATGGTCCTTAGCGGCTTATTCTCTACCATGTATGATGTATAAATTAAAAAAGAAGTTCCCAGAGATTAAATTTGACCTGGTAGCCCAACAAGTGGACGAGATTCTTAGAGATATACGAGATGATATGTCAGACTTTGGTTTTATAGATGTCATCCCAGAAGAATCAGACCTTATATTCCATAATATTGGTCATGAGAAAATCGTTCTTATTGCCAAGTCGGATTATAAAGTGAAAGAAGTTCTGACATTAGATGAACTGATTAATGTAGAATTGATTATGTGTACAATGAGTAAGAAGACTTGTGAGCACTTGGATGATGCTTTGAAAGAAAAAGGAAAACGCCTTGATAACCTTAATGTTATCTTCAGTGCAGATTCACTAACATCTGTGAAATCTTCTGTTATGAATGGTTACGGTATGGCTTTTGTGCCCTATGAATCCATTAAAAGAGAGTTATATGAGAAGAAGATTAAGTTAGTTGATGTTGATAACTTAAACCTAGATTATGATATTTATTTGGTCAGCAAGAAACTTAAGAGTTTATCACCATGTGCAACCAAAGCTAGAGACTACCTGAAAGAAATTGGTAGCAAAGCATTCTGTTAATTATTTTTTGAGAATTTCAATTTCCCATACACCATTAATGACCTCATCTATTTTGAGGTCATAATTATGTCGATTAAAATATTCTTGTAAAGACTCTACAACACAGCTATGATCTGTGACCAACTGTATGGATTCACCTGCCTCAATTGTTTCTACAAGCTCTTTAGCTTTAAGAAGAGGAACAGGGCAAAAATCACCGAAGCAATCTAGTTTAATCATGACACAACCTCCTAGGTATTTTGACAAACGACTTTTCTCGAGTATAATAATCCTATCTTCTGCAAAGCAGGATGTCAAGAGATGGAGACCATATGATTCCTTTTTATCAACCTTACAATTTAGAGAAATCAAAAGAATATATAGATCAAGTCATTGAATCAGGCCACTTATCAGGTGATGGTGAAATGACTAAAAAATGTGTCCAGTGGTTGTGTGACACTTTTCAAGTACCATCTGTGCTTATGACAACTTCTTGTACATCAGCCCTTGAGATTGCCTGTATGGCCATAGATTTGGGACCTGAGGATGAGGTGATTGTGCCTTCATTTACCTATCCATCAACAGCCAATGCTGTCCTAATGGCAGGTTGTCAAGTGGTTCTAGCACCATGTTCTACGGATCATTACAATCTAGATTTGACAAAGCTTCAGGAGCTTATTACTTCTAAGACTAAAGCTATCATCGTCGTACACTACGGTGGTGTCATGGTAGATATGAGTGAGCTTAGAAGGATAGCCATAGACCATAATCTGATCATCATAGAAGACAGTGCACAGAGTTTCCTATCCCGTTCGGATGAAGGTCTTGCGGGAACTCTAGGAGACTTTGGGTGTTATAGCTTTCATGGAACCAAAGATGTGATTGCAGGTGAAGGCGGTGCTTTAGTTATTAACAATGTTAAGTACAAAAACAGATGTGAAGAGATTCGTCTTAAAGGCACCAATCAAGGACAGTATAGGCGAAAAGAGATTCCTCAGTACGAATGGGTGAGCAAAGGATCTAGCTATTCACCATCAGAACTTACTATGGCCATGTTGTACGGTCAGCTTAAACAAAGTAAGGAAATTATTGCCTTTAAAAAAGAGAGATTTGACAGATACAGTCACTTCTTTGAGCATCATAAATTTGATCGCTTAGAAGGTTATTCCAAAGACGACAATCAATTAGTCATGAATGGTCACCTATTCTACCTAGTTTTTAAGACAGTAGATGTAGCTAGTGGTTTTATTAAATATATGGCAGACAAAGGGATAGCGGTTTATACCCACTTTGTACCACTTCATGAAAGTGTCATGGGGAAACAGTTCATTCGTGAGGGTCAAGACTTTATAGTAGAGAAGGATTTGGGCAAAAGGTTAGTTAGATTACCTTTGTACCCAAGCTTAACTAGAGACCAACAAGAGCTGATTCTCCAAGCTGCCAAGGATTACATGGAGGACTGTGTATGATATCTATTGTGATGCCCACCTATTCAAGAGGTGAACACCTTAGGACAACCATCGAAACATTAGCTAGTTATATGTCAGAGAGATATCCTGTGTATGAACTAATCCTTGTTTTTGATGGTGGGACTTTAGAGACAAAAGATACAGTTGTTGATCTGTGCAGTAAGTATGAGCAGATTCACGGTATTCTTTTAGAGAAAAATCTAGGACAACAACAGGCCACAATCATTGGATTAGAATATGCCCAGTATCCTTATGTTTTTACCATAGATGATGACTTAGAACATCCCTTATGTGGCATTGAGTTAATGTTGCAAAAGCTTCAAGAAGGTTATGATTTAGTTTATGGTGTTAGTGAAAGATCTCATAGATCAACTTATAGGAAATTAGGTACAGAGATCAAGGAATTAGTTTTTAGGTGGCTACTCGCCAAACCCCAAAATATACAATTAACAAGTTATAAGGCTATGACCAAAACCCTAACAGATCAGGTATCAAACATCCGAAGAGAACGTGTCTATCTATCAGCAGAACTTCTAAAGCACAAACCAAACATGACCCAAGTTCAGCTACCATCATTAGCTAGTATTGATCCAAAATCCGGCTATACATGGCAAAGTATGGTGAAAGTCTTATGGTATGTATTTTTAGAATATGGACCAATCAGATTAAGCAACAAGCGTAAGGATTACCAAGTGAGACCCCAAATGGAGGTATGGCTGCCATGAAACTATTAATACTTGGTGCATCTAGAGCCCAGTTGCCTGGCATTCAAAAGGCTCATGACTTAGGCTGTGAAGTTGTAACCTGCGATTATTATGAAGATGTCATAGGTCATGAATACAGCGATAGCTCTCACATCATAAGTACTTTTGACAAAGAAGGTGTAAGATCTGTTGCTGAACTGGAAAAAGTGGATGGGATTATGACCCTAGGTACAGACCAACCAGTTTTAACAGCTGCCTATGTGGCAACTAGATTAGGATTGCCTAAGTTACTAGATGAAGCAACAGCCCTTAGTGTTACCAATAAAAAAGTGATGAAGAAGCTATTTGATGTTCATAATATTCCAACAGTACCCTACCTCATCTATCAAAAAGGTCTGAATGATTCAGAACTTGAAGAACTCTTCTATCCTGTCGTGGTTAAGCCGATTGATTCACAGGGACAGAGAGGGATCTTCTATTTGGAGTCTGCCAGACAGGTGATAGACCATTATGAGCAAGTCATTGAACATAGCAGGGAGTTAGATGTTTTAGTCGAGCAGTACTACCCAAATGATGAAATCACAGTTAGTGGTTGGGTAGATGAGGGCCAAGTGACCATTTTATCCATTACGGATAGAGTGACTTTTCAGAATCAGAGCCAGCTTGGTATCTGCTTATCCCATGAATATCCATCTAGATTTTTAGCTAAGTATAAAGAGGAACTTGAGATATTAACAAGGCAAATTACCAAAGTCTTTAAAATATCCAATGGCCCGATCTACTATCAGTTTCTACTAGGAGCCCAAGGTGTCTTAGTGAACGAGATTGCCTGTCGAATTGGTGGCGCCCATGAAGCCACATTTTTGCCAAGAGTGAGGGGATTTGATATCACCAAGGCAGCAGTTCAATTAGCCCTTGGCTTAGAACATCATGAGACAATGAAGGTGATGGATAAGAAATCCTGTGTGTCTGTGCAATTATTCTTTTGTGAGCCATGTACTGTTAAGCGGATTCCAGATCCTAAGCAGATTTTGACCTTAGATGGTGTCTTCGACTATCACATGAACCTGTCTGTTGGTGACCAAGTGGGTGACATAGAGAATGCAACTAAAAGAGCAGGCTACCTTCTTGTTGAAGCGGCTGATAAAAATGAGTTAGAGCAAAGATTAAAGGACATCTATAAGTTCTTAGTAATAATAGATGAGAATGGTCAGAATTGTCTGGTACATAGACCTATAAGATAGACTAGGAGAAGAAGATGAGAAAATTACTGATTGTAGTATTGATGATTAGCCTAATGACAGGGTGTAGCAATAAAGAAGAGACTCTTGTGATAGCTGAGCAATATGGTCTGGCTTATGCACCAATTCAGATTGCAAAAGAACTTGGCTACTTTGAAGAAAACTTACCAGATAACATAACCTTGGAATACACTAAACTAGCCAACACCGCAGCGATTAGAGAAGCCATGTTAGCAGGGCAATTAGACGTTGGCTTTATGGGTATACCACCTTTTCTGATTGGCCAGGACAATGGTATGGATTGGAAAATTATGACAGGTCTTTCAGGAAGTCCATTAGGGCTTGTAGTCAACAATGAGGCAGTCACTGAGGCTAAAGACTTGATTGGTCTTGGAAAAATTGCATTGCCACAACCTGGAAGCATACAACATATATTACTATCTATGTATGCTAAGAACACCTATGGAGATGCCAAAATTTTTGATGATCATTTAGTAGCAATGAAGCATCCAGATGGTTTCCAGGCATTAATGAATGATGCGTCTGTCCCTGCACATTTTACATCACCTCCCTACTTATTTCAGGAACTAAATGAGCCATCCAATAGGCTGCTTGTTTCAGGTGAAGATGCTGTAGGTGGTCCATTTACTTTTATCGTTGGAGTGTGCCGTGAAGACTTAGCTGCTAATAGCAAGGTCTATCAAGGGATCAATGAAGGGCTGGCTAAGGCAATCGATTTTATGGAGACTAATCCAGAAGAAACCATTAAAATCTTAGCAGAAGTCTACGAGTTAGATCTTGAAACAATGGAAGATTACCTATACATGAGAGGTATGAGATATGAAACGGATATCAAAGGTTTAGACCAATTTATTCAGTTTATGGTAGATGAAGCTTACATTAAGAAAGCTGTAACAGAAGAGGAAATGAGATGGTAGATAATGAAGCAGGCTATAACAGATAAACAGATCAAATACATATGGCTTACCATGCTTGCCTTAGCCTGGGAACTAATTACAAGAAGTGGTTTAGTAAGTACGATGTTACTTCCACCTCTATCTGAGGTGATTCTTGGCCTTGGCCGTGCCTTGTTCGAAACCAACCTATTACTGAGTTACCTTCAGTCAATGGCTATGATTTTACTAGGTTTAATCATCAGTCAAAGTTTAGTATTACTCATGGTCTATCTAGGTTATAACTACAGAAGCTTTGGTAACTTATTTGACTTACTGGCATCTATTTTACATCCACTACCTGGCTTGGCACTTTTACCAGTCATCATGATTTGGTTTGGTATTGGGAAAGAAAGTGTGATGGTTGTGCTAATTCATGCCGCTCTTTGGCCTATGTATTTATCACTGAAAAAAGGTTTTGATGAGATAGATTCAGCCCTAATTGAAGCGGCTCATAATAATGGCGCTAGTAAGTGGCAGCTATATAGATATGTTTTATTAACCTGTTCATTTAGAGATTCAATGACAGGCCTAAAGATTGGTTTTGCAAGAAGTTGGCGTGGCCTCATTAGTGCTGAGATGATCTTTGGAGCAATAAGTGCCATCGGTGGTATCGGTTGGTATATGTTTGAGAGAAGGGTATTTATGGATACTGTGGGCACTTATTCAGCTATCGTGTTAGTTGTGATCACTGGTATAGTCGTAGAATCTTTAGTCTTTAATCGTCTTCTAGATCAATGGTATAAACCTGAATAGTCCAAGGGTAATCACCAATATAACGGATGATCCGATTGCCATAATAGGTGTCGGTAAACTCATGAACTAGGCTACCATTTTCCAGGATAATCGCTTGGAGCTCATCATAATAGCCAGCATCGTCGCCATAGAGAATCTGCCATGAGGGGTTCCTGTGAATATAATCATAAGATTCATAATAGACCAGGGTGTTGATGCCCTGGTTTTTCATATAGCTTTTTACAGATTGTCCATCTAAGTAAGCAAGATCACGAATGTCATAAAATACATAATCATTGAAGGCAAAGCCACCACTTAGGTTGCCTAGGATAACTGCATCATCTTCTAGACCATAAGCAAGTTCCTGAATGTATGTATCATAATCAGCTTGTGAAAAAGTACCATACTCAATAGACACAATGTTTAAGTTGTGGATAATAAGAAGGCTTAGGGGAATTATCAGAAGCCATTTATTGAACAGTTGATTAAGACCACTAGACACACCGGTGATCATCAAACTTAGAGGAACTAACATAAAAACAATGGATGTTGGGTTGTAACGACCAATGATTAATAGAGCGATGTTAAAACCAATATACATGGCATAACCATTGGTGATAAGATTTCTACTAAGTTGAGTGATTTTACATCGAATTATAAGGTATAGGCTAGGAAGTAGCAAAATGATGGGCAGTAAAAGTGTCAGCCTAATATTCGGTAAGTAATAGGTGGCACCGATTTGCTTGTAGAGTTTAATGTAAAAGTCTCGAAAGTTAATAAAACGATCTAGAGGTCCTGCATTAACGGCTAAAGTACTACCGTAATCGTAGTAATCCTTTATAAAATCACCATTTCCAATAAAGCTAGTGGCAATATAGAAGACTGCCCATGCCATGAGAATAAAGCCATAGACAAATACTGGCTTAAGCTTTTTACTGTCTATAGACCTGAGCAATATCAGACATCCAAACATAAGGGCTAGGATGAAGGCATTTGGATGGAAGCCAATAGACGCCCCTATTAAGAGAGCAATGAAGGCATGTTTTCTTACAGGAGAGAGACTAGGACGATAGCAAATTAATAAACAGGCAAAAGCAATACAAATCAGAATAATCTCTTGTCTTCCAAAGTGCATAGCATAGATGAATTGAACTTGTGTGGCTAAAAATAGGGATACTAAAAATTTTGATATATATGATACCTTAAATTGGCCTAGTAAATACCATAATAGGACTAATGCAAACATGCCAAAAACTAAACTTAAGAATCTAAGCGAAAAGATTGTCTCACCAAAGATGAAGATAAAGGCACTTTGCAGTAGATGAAATAGACTTTTAAGTGTATGGGCCTGGCGAGGGAATAGGGCAAAAAAGGGTTCAGTGACAAAGATACTTTTCGATTGCAAATATGTAGCAGATAACTTACCAAGCCATACTTCATCAGAGTGGACAAGAGGAAATGTAGTTAAAGTTAAAAAATTAACGAAAAAATAGGCAAACGCCAGTATAAAAGAGAGGATTTTGGATTTTTTCTTAGATGGACTCGCCGCAAACATAAAAATTATTATCCTTTCAGAAACATATATAGCTAGGCTTCAATAGTCATTATACAACAAAAAGCCTTTTGTGTGGCAGAAAGCTGGCTATAAGCTTATTAAATGGTGTATAAGAAAAACTTATAACTAAAGATGAGTCCTAGCGTATATAATGGGTCATGAGAGATTGTTCGGTGTCTTATGATTTCCCAGATTGAAGAAAATTTAACAATCTTTTGTCTTTTTGTTGAAAACAGAAAGCGAATTAGGAGGTATTGATGACAATTATGAAAAAAATAGTAGCTTGTCTACTGTTGATTTCTCTAGTTTTTGGGTTAGTCGCTTGTAACACGACAAGTTTTACAGATAGCCCAAGAATCGTTGAGGCTGAGGACCTTGCTGAACTTTTGAAAGAGAGTAATGCCATCGTTCTTGACGCTAGAGGAAAAGAAGATTATGACAAAGGTCATCTTGAAGGTGCAATCCACCTACCACCATCCGCTCTAACCATTTCAGATCCAGTGTCTGGCTTAATTGCCCCACAGGATAAGGTGGAAAGTGTACTTGGTAAAGCTGGCATTGGACCGGATACAAAAGTTTATATTTATGACAATACAGGTGGTGTTCACGCATCTCGTGTATGGTGGGTACTTAGTTTATATGGACATAAGGAAGTCCGTGTAATTAACAATGGTGAAACAGCGGTTGTTGAAAGTGGTTTACCACTAAGTGCAAAGGCACCAACAGTTGAGGCAGTTGAGTACAAAGCTCAGCCCTTAGACTTAAATAGAATCGCTTATTTAGAAGATGTAATGGCTGTGGTTGATGGTGATGTAGAAGGATGTATTCTTGATGTTAGAAGCGCTGCAGAGTTTGATGAAGGCGCTATTCCAACAGCAACTTTATACCCACATACTAAGAACCTATACACAGACGGCACATTTAGATCTGCACGTGACACATACCTTAACTATAAAGACTTGGGCATAGACAGAGATGATTTGGTCATCCTGTATTGTAAATCTTCATTTAGGGCTACACAAACAACCCTATTACTTGAAGAAGCAGGTTATACCAATGTTAAAGTTTATGATGGTGCTTGGTTAGAATGGTCACAGAAAGATATGCCTAAAGAAGAAAAAGTAGAAGAAACAGCACCAACAACTCAAGACGCATCTTGATAATCAAATTGTGGAGGATTTGTTATGAAAAACTTAAAGAAACTCATTGCTTTATTGTTGGCACTGACATTGATGATGTCACTAGCGGCATGTAACAGTGAAGAACCAGCAGAAGAAAAAGAAGTTTCAATGGACCTTACGGAAGAGAAAGACACAACAGAAGAAGTTGCTGCAGAAGAAACTGTAGAAGAAGTTAGTGTTGAATCAATCGTTATGGATTATTTTGGGAATAAGCCAGACCATAGTTACCTAATGAGCCAAGATGAATTAGTTGCACGTGTTGCAGCTGGTGATGACATGGTCATTTTAGATATTCGTCAACCTGATGCTTACGCAGAAGGACATCTTAAAGGCGCAATCAATGTTCCTTGGGGAACAGCAATCAGTGACAACATTGATAAAATTGCCCAAGACAAAGAAGTATTTATCTACTGTTACTCAGGACAAACAGCTGGTCAAGCAGTTATGACTTTAAATGCAGCAGGTATTAACGCTCGTTCAGTTAAATACGGATGGAACTTTGGACTTTCTAAAGTAGAAGGTATTGCTGACGTAACTGAAACAACTGTCAATGAATTTGGAAGCGAAACTTATGATGTAGCAGAAAATGTAAAAGCTGAACTTTCAGCTTACTATGCTGGTCTTGGTGACGTTGCAGATTCAAAGTATAAGAACTACAAAATTTCAGAAGATAACTTAAAAGCAATGATTGAAGCTGGTGAAGACTTCTACTTAGTATCAGCAAGAAAAGCTGATGACTATGCAAGTGCTCACATTGAAGGCGCAATCAACATTCCTTATGGAACTAGCTTTGCAACGAACCTTGGAAATGTACCAACTGACAAACCAGTGGTTGTTTACTGTTACTCAGGACAAACAGCAGGTCAAGCAGTTGCTGCAATGAGATTACTTGGATATGACGCTGTATCACTTAATGGTGGTATGGGTACAGGCGGAAACGCACCTATTGGATGGACAAACAAAGGTTTCACTGTTGTAAGTGCATCAGCTGTATACAATGGTGTTGTAGATTATTTCGCTAATAAGCCTGACCATAGTTACTTAATGAGTCAAGACGAAATGGTAGCAAGAGTTGCTGCTGGTGATGACGTATTCATCTTAGACATTCGTCAAGCAGATGCTTATGAAGCTGGTCACTTAAAGGGTGCTGTGAATGCGCCTTGGGGTTCACCAATTGCTGAAAGCTTAAATAAGATTCCACAAGATAAAGAAGTATTTATCTACTGTTACTCAGGTCAAACAGCAGGTCAAGCAGTTATGACCCTTAACCTTGCAGGTATTAATGCTCGTTCAGTAAAATACGGATGGAACTTTGGTATCTCTAAAGTTGAAGGTGTTGCTGATGTGACTGAAACAACAGTGAATGAATTTGGCGCTGACACATATGATGTTGATCCAGAGATACAAGAAGCTTTAACAGCTTATTATGCTGGACTTGCTGATGTTGCAGATTCTAAATACAAGAACTACAAAGTATCAGAAGATAACCTAGCAACAATGATCGAAATGGCAGAAGACTTCTATCTTGTATCAGCTAGAAAAGCAGATGATTTTGCAGCTGGACATATTCAAGGTGCTGTAAACATTCCTTATGGTAAAACATTTGTTGAAGGACTTGCAGGAGTTCCAACGGATAAACCAGTCGTAGTTTACTGTTACTCAGGTCAAACAGCAGGTCAAGCTGTAGCGGCTATGAGATTACTTGGATACGATGCTGTATCACTTAATGGTGGTAATGGTACTCCAGCCAATGATCCAATTGGATGGTCAAACAAAGGTTACGCTTTAGTAACTGAATAAAAGTTTAATAGGTTTAGCAGCCATGTTTTCGGGTCACCCTCTATGAGGGTGGCCTTTTCTTATATGTCATCCTCGACTTTCGGGGATCCAGTGTCTTATGTGTCACTCTCGCAGAGAGCCCACACTGAACTGTCATCAGAACCTTTTGATAAGCGGTATACCCACGGTCTTCAATTGGAACATCCTGTACCAAAAATCAGACAGCATACGTCCATGTATGCCAACTTAGGGTATATCATCTTATCAAAAGAACTTGTCCCCAGTGGTACGTAAGCAGCAACAAACAAAACAATAAGCCACAGAAAAAGCAAAAAACGCAAAAAAAGAACAGCCACGAAATCACGAAATTGAAGCACCTATCTGCTTTTATCCTCACTTATACTTGTATCCTGCTATTTGTCATCCTCGACATTCGGGTTTGTGACTTCAAAAGAATCGAATGGATTATTCTGAAGTCACAGTTCCAGTGTCTCATGTGTCACTCTCGCAGAGAGCCCAAATAATCGGTTTACTATAGGCAAAAACAACCCCATCTGTTAAAATAGAATCAGGCATAATGAGCGGAAGGAGGCCATGAATGAAAAGACATGTAACCCTATCCATTGTTGTGCTATTTATTTTGCCATTATTTCTATTATCTGGATGCCGGAAGAAACCTATTGAGATAGGTTTTATTGGTGATCTTTCTTCTGAGAATGCTCAGTTGGCTATAGACGCAAGAAATGCTGTTGAATATTATGTAGACAATTTAAACGAAGATGGCGGCATTAACGGTCGCCAAATCCAGTTGGTTATTAAGGATGATGAATCAGATCCTGAAACAGCTACTCGCCGCCATAGGGAATTTGTTGAAGAAGGTGTGAAAGTTGTTATTGGTCATATGACCAGCAGTATGTCTAATGCCGTTTTAGATTCTGCTGATGAAGAACTACTCTTTCTATCACCATCTATGAGTACATCTGCACTATCAGCTAGAGATGATTATTTTCTAAGAACTTCACCAACGAATGACATGCAATCTATAACTTTTGTTGACTATGCTCTTGAGAATAATGTAGATAACCTATTAATTGTTTATGATGAAATGAATGCCAACTATACTGAGCCTCTAGCTATAGGAATAGAAGAGCTATATCTGAAGAATGGGCTGAATATTGTTGAATCTGTAGGCTTTGATTCTAGAACTGAAAGCACAGAGGCAGTAGCCGACCGTCTTGTAGGTGTTGAGTTTGACAACATACTTATCCTTGCTCAAGCAACAAACTCTGCCTATATCATTCAAAATCTAAGCAAAACCCATGATGACTTTGGGACCTATTCGGTCAGTTGGTCTATGACCAATGATTTTATAACGAATGGAGGACAGGTTGTAGAAGGAACGGTGTTTATAGGTACTTATAAGCCAGAGATAGCTAGTGAAGCCAACCAGAATTTTACAAGAGGATTTTTTGATCGTTTTAGCTATGAACCAACCTTTATAAGTTTCTTGGCTTATGATGCTATAGATGTATTATGTAAATCCATAGAAGACCTTAAAGAGATTGAAGTTGAATCAGTTAAAGATGCCATTATAGCTTATGGTGAGTTTGATGGATTAAATGAAAGTTTTGAAATAGATGAATATGGCGATAGTACAAGAGCCTATATGTTATACAGATTAACAGATGGAAGATTCATACCCATTAGATAAAGATAAGTTTAGCTAGAAGGTGACCTAATGAAACATAAGAAATTACACAAGGATTTGATTCTTAACTTACTATTAATGCCCCTAATCGTACTATTAATTGGTGCGTCTATTAACATGTACAATGTAGGGAGAATAACCGATGATTTGGTAACAGAGCAAACCAATAACACCTTAGATGTACTCAGTCATAAAGTAGAACATTATCTAGAGCATCCTGCTTCAGAGTTAGATATACTTGAGGACTTGATTAAGGACAATAATGAATCAAGTGTTAGACTTGAAGATAGATTTAATAAATATTTTCGATATAATTTAAGATTTGATATAATGAATGATCAAGGACTGGTCCTTCAATCATTTCCTGAATTAGAATCAAGGATTGGATTTGACTTAAGTAGAAGTGATAGATACTTAGTTTCAAGCAAGAACATTGAGGATTTAACCCTTGGTAAGGTTATTTATGATCGTGATGAGAATGAAACTACTTTTTGGATATCAAAGAGAATTGGGGATCAATATATAATTGGATATTTAGATTTAGACGTCTTTACTGCTTTACTAAAAGATTTGTCTATAGATGATGGTTATGTAGGCATAATAGATGAAAAGGGTGGTTATGTTAGTCATACCAATCCCCTTTATGTGGAGCAGCGGGTTGTAGATCTTTATGCATCAGATATTAGAAAAGGTAAAATCACAACCGGAACAACTATTGATTATAACAATGCTGATTATAGGTTATTATATAGAAGAATAGATCACTATGACTGGTACGTTGTTTATTATCAAGATCTTTCAATTGTCAAAAAACCAACACGAAGTATATTGAGTATATTAATAGTTGTCTTTTCTACCTTGCTAATGATTATCTTATTCTTTATCACTAGGACGGTTCGAGTAATTGATGAGTCTGTAAATGGGTTAATGGAAGTATCATCAAATATTGCGGCTGGCAATTACCAGTTAGTCCATCAACCCTTTAGGTATCAGGAATTTGAAGCCTTGTTTTCTTCTCTTAGGTCGATGAGCAATGAAGTTCACACCAGAGAAGAAGAAATATCAACACTAAACACAGAACTTGATGATAACTATTACAATTTGGTCGTATTACTGGCAAAGGCTATCGAGGCAAAAGACAATTATACTGGTGGTCATTGTGAGCGAGTACGTGACTTATCTATGATATTGTCTAAAGGTTTGGAGATGACATCTGAACAATTAAGGCAGCTTAAGTTTGGATCAACATTACATGATATAGGTAAGATTGGTATTCCAGAAACCATACTTAACAAGCCTGGTACTTTTACAGATGAAGAATATGAGTATGTTAAGAAACATAGTGCTCTTGGCTATGATATTATGGCTGAATTACCCTCCATGCACGAGGCTAAAGAAATCATCTTACATCATCATGAACGTGTAGATGGCAATGGATATCCATACGGTTTAGTGGCTGAAGAGATACCATTATTGGCTAAGATTGTTTCTATTGCAGATGCCTTTGATGCTATGACTTCTGAGCGACCTTATAAGAATAGTTATATGTCCCATAGTGAAGCCTTTAAAGAACTAAGGAGATGTTCCGGGACCCAATTTGATACAGTTTTAGTTGAAGTTTTCATTTCGCAGATGAAGAAAAACAGTGTATATGATTAATTTAATCAATTGATTAAGATGAATAAAGCCCCCTACAGGAATTCTTGTAGGGGGCCTTCTATATATGGGTAATTAGGATATATCTAGGATAACATGACCAACCTTATGACCTGTCTCGACCAGGGTCTGGGCTTGACCAACATCCTCAAGCTTATATTGACGGCTAATAATGGACTGAAGCTTACCTTCGGAATATAACTTTGACATGTAAATGAAATCCTCGTTTTTGATCTTATTGTCTCTGAGACCAGTTGCAGCGAATTTTACCTTTTTACTACTGAAGAGAGCAGAAACTAGATCTCTAATAAGACCGAGTGTAGGTACTGGTGTTAAAAATATACCTTCATCTGTGAGGACACCTTTTGACTTCTTATAAGAGTTTTTACCTACAGTGTCAAAAATAATATCATACTTCACACTGCCTTTAGTAAAATCTTCTTTGTTATAATCTATGAAATGATCGGCACCAAGTGCTTTGACAAGTTCTGCATTCTTTTCACTACAGACCGCTGTCACTTGAGCACCCATAAGTTTGGCCAGTTGGATGGCAAAAGTACCTATGGCACCCGAACCACCATTAATAAGTATGTGTTGACCTGCCTTTAGTTTTCCGTGGTCTCTTAAGAAAGGAAGGGCTGTACTTCCACCATCAGCTATAGCTGCAGCATCTGCATAAGAGCTATTACTTGCTATATGTGCAATGCCACCATCCTCTGGGACAACTAGGTATTCTGCCATCGCTTTTGACTGAGCACCAGTAGAACCGTAAACTTTATCACCTACTTGATATTGGGTTACTTCACTTCCAACTTCCTCAACTATGCCTGCAAGAACATCACCAGGAATACTTTTTGGAGAGAAAAAGCCATCAAAGAAACGTGTGATAAATGGATCTGCTTTTCTAAAGGCGACATCTGATGGAGCAGCTGTAGATGCCATGTTTCTAATTAAGATATCTTTAGATCCAACTGTAGGTATTGCTTCATTAACTACTTGTATAACTTCTGGTCCGCCGTATCGGCTATATCTAATTGCCTTCATTTATTTTTCCTCCTCTTTGGCAAGTGCTTCTTTATCAATAAAGAAAACTTCTTCTAGTGGTACATCAAATACAAGGGATAAGTTAAAGGCCAGCTCTAAAGATGGGGCATATTTGCCTTTTTCAATGGCGGCTATGGTCTGTCTTGTTGCACCAACCTTATCTGCTAAGTCCTTCTGGGTCATTTCATTGGCAAAAAATCGTAAAGTACGTATGTTGTTATTTATTGGCAACTTTTTCATTAGTATCCCCTCCTATAGAAGTAGAGTGTAGACACTTCACCAACTAAGTCAGAACCAAAGCCGGCTAGTACAAGTATAAAGAACATCATTGTAAGTGGTTGGCCAAGGGCTACAGCAATCATGGCAATTAGGAAACCGATGCTGAAGACGTAAAGTGAATTTCTATTTCCCTTAAGCTCGAATAATTTGTCTCTTTCGTCTGTAATCTGTGGTTCTTCTTCTTGGCTAGTAATTCTGTAGTAAATGGTGAACACGATCGTAGTAATGATCCTTACTACGATTGATGCTAACATCATGACTAGGATGATAATGGCCCAAAGCTTAAGGTCGTTGGTGGTCATGAGCTCCTTCACCGAATAACGTTTTAAGACGATGATCGTATATATGACAAAGTAAATTAGAGTGCTTAAGATGGTTGAGATACTTCTTTTTTCGTGATATGACATGTGAACCTCCTATATGTGAATCCAATTGTTTGTTAATTACTATATTCTTATAGTACACTATTATTTACTCAATGTAAAGTATTTCTTATATTAAGTTAAAAATAAGTGCGAGTTTCCTTGTTTGGCTGATGGGATGTACGTTCGTAATTAATGGATTAGAACCTTGTTGAAAGTGATATCCTAACGGCCCTTGTTGCTACGTCCGTGTAGCAAAGGCGGGCGGCTCTACATCCGTGTTTCGCTTGCGTTTAGGACATCATCTTTAAACAAGAACCATAGGATCCATTAATCCCTCACTAGTTATCAGCTGACTTCGTCGCTAACTTCACCGGCTCACAAGTTACGCCCTTAGTGTCATCCTCGACCTTCGGGGATCCAGAGTCTTTAATTGTCACACTCGCAGAGAGTCCAGGTTTATGCTTGTCATCCAGAGGTGCTTTTTGCCGAAGGATCTGCATTTAGTATTGTCATCCTCCGAATGGGGGATCTAGGGTCACCTTGTTTGGCTGATGGGATGTACGTTCGTAATTAATGGATTAGAACCTTGTTGAAAGTGATATCCTAACGGCCCTTGTTGCTACGTCCGTGTAGCAAAGGCGGGCGGCTCTACATCCGTGTTTCGCTTGCGTTTAGGACATCATCTTTAAACAAGAACCATAGGATCCATTAATCCCTCACTAGTTATCAGCTGACTTCGTCGCTAACTTCACCGGCTCACAAGTTACGCCCTTAGTGTCATCCTCGACCTTCGGGGATCCAGAGTCTTTAATTGTCACACTCGCAGAGAGTCCAGGTTTATGCTTGTCGTCCAGAGGCGTATTATGCCGAAGGATCTGCCTTATGTAGTGTCATCCTCGACTTTCGGGTTTGTGACTTCAGTAGATACGATTAGAATATTCTGAAGTCACAGTTCCAGTGTCTTGATAGTCACTTTCGCAGAGCCCATGCTGTACTGTCATCAGAACCTTTTGATAAGCGATACACCCACGGTCTTCAATTGGAACATCCTATTCCAAAACTCAGACAGCATACATCCGTGTATGTCAACTTAGGGTATATCATCTTAACAAAAGAACCTGATTCCATCGGGCTCACTTGTCGTGCTTTCTTGTCACTCTCGCAGAGAGTTCAAACAAAAATATAAAACACGAAAGCAACAAAGCAAATTAGAATCTAATGATCAAAGCAGTTAAGGTCTCTTATCATGTACTTATCCGTGTTCCTATTGCTCATGTCATCCATTATTATCCCTACACCAATAGGTAAAGTTCCCATAACTCAAAAAAGGCATAGAACTCTAGCAACCCTACTTATATACTAAACATAGTGATACAATATAATAAAAAGATTAACGGAGGGTATAAGATGAAAATCATCAGTAAACCATGTGCTTTAAGTATAGAAAAAGCAGATTACAGAGAAGAGATTATTGAGAAAATCGATCAAAATTTTGTCGATCAAATAGAAAAGGGCGCTTACAGTTGTGGTAGCTACTTATTACAGCGTAAAGGTGAACCTTTTGTAATAAAATCAATGGGTGTACTAAACCACTTTAAGAATGAAGGACAATGCCAACCAGATAGCATTCGATATGTTGCATCTGTCACTAAATTATTTACAGCAGTTGCCATTATGCAATTAATTGAGAAGGGAAAATTATATTTAAAACAGAGCATTGCTGATATTGTCAAAGAGATGGATCATCCTATGTTCAAAGATGTTCAGGTATTACATCTACTAACTCATACAAGTGGACTTGCACCAGACAAAGGCACTTATGGAGAACCTTTTCAAAGACTAAATGATAAATCTAAGAACTGGTTTGAGAATACGTTTGCTGGACTACCAGTGGCAAAACCAGGTGAGAGATGGAGTTATTCATCAGATTGTTTTTGTTTATTGGGTAAAATAATTGAGAATTTATCAGGAATGGACTATGACACGTATGTCATAAAGAATATTATTGAGCCACTTGGCCTCAAGAGAACTTTCTTTTATGTACCTGAAGCGCTTAAGTCGGAAATGGTAATGGTACATGAATGGGAGAAAGAAATTTTAGACTATAAGAGGGAAGATGAAGAACATCATTTTACACTAGCAGGTGGAGATTTAATCTCATGTCTTGAAGACTTGGCAATATTTGCTCAAATGTTATTAAATGATGGCACCTATAAGGGCATCACTATACTTTCTCGCAAAAGCGTTGAAGCTATGTCAAAGAACTATGTTGGCAAAGATATACCTAACTATTGTTGGGGTAATAATGGAACAGAAAAACCATATGGACTTGGAATCGATCTAGATACTCAAAACTGTCTTTTTGATGAAGGTCTATTACACCAAGGCGCTGGAAGGTGTGGTCTGTTTATTGATAAGAAAGAGGACTTTATTGTCATTTACTTCCAGCCAATGTTGACGGAAGAGTGGGACTGGCAAGGGTCACTGGGGCTTAGGAATATTATTTGGAGTGGTCTTAAATAAACTCCTTGTTTGGCTTATGTTTGTCTCGTTCGTGGTTAATGGAATTGAACCTTATAAAAAGTGATATCCTAACGTCCCTAATTGCTACGTCCATGTAGCAAAGGCGGGCGGCTCCACGTCCATGTTTCTCTTGCCTGTCACTCTCGCAGAGGGTCTATGCTGAACTGTCATCAGAAGCTTTTGATAAGCGATACACCCACGGTCTTCAATTGGAACGTCCTGATCCAAAAATCAGACAGCATACGTCCATGTATGCCCACTTAGGGTATATCATCTTAGCAAAAGAACCTGATTCGGTGTCTGTAGTTTGAGCGGTTCATATACCCGGATATTGGATATTAAGAGTGAATGAAGTCAAAGATATCAGCTGACTTCGTCGCTAGCTTCATAGGCTCACAAGTTGCGCCCATTTGTCACTCTTGCAGAGAGCCCAGGTTTATGCTTGTCATCCAGAGGCGTATTATGCGGAAGGATCTGTACTACGTTTGTCATCCTCGACCTTCGGGGATCCAGTGTCTTTAATTGTCACTCTAACAGAGGCCCAAACCAAAGATATAAAACACGAACGCAACAACGTAAAATAGAACTACAAATTATGATCTAAGTATCAAAGCAGTTATCATCCCTTATCATGTATTTATCCGTGTTCCTATTCTATATTACTTATTAATCATAAAAATAAAAGGAGTCCAAAATGATACCACAAAACGTACTTCAAGCCTTCAACATTACAACACAAGGACAGCCTCTTGAAGGAGGCCAAAACGAATCAATGTTATATGGTGATGTTGTCATCAAACCACTCCATGACTCAAGCTACTATACTCAAGTCTCAGAAGTCTTTGAATCCCTTGATCCAGTAGACTATAGAATATCTAGACCCATTAAGACAAGGGATGGAAGTTATGTTGCTGATAATTATGGTGCAACTAAGTTCGAACCAGGTTATGATGACGATAACGCAATGAAAGAGAAAATTGATGTTGCTAGACTGTTAAATAGAGATCTAGCCAAAGCAGATATTAGTCATTGGCGATTTTCTGATGACCCTTGGAGCCAGGCCAACGATGTTCTATGGAGAGGTGCACCATTATCAAATGATTGGTCTGATCAAGTAAAAGTCTTCATTGAGGCCAAATTGAATCAACTTCTTGAATATACTGACCCACATCAATTAATACATTCTGACCTAGGTGGTAATATATTTTTTCATGATGAATTGAAGCCATTAGTCATTGATTTCTCGCCAACCATAGCACCTGCCAAATATGCAGAGGCTATCATTGTCACTGATAGCATAGCTTGGGCAGGACAGCCACTTAGTTGCCTAGATTTATTAGGGGACAGAGCTGAATATTCACCCTACCTTCAACGATCTATTATGTTTAGGGTGTTGACTGTGGCATTCGCAGAATGGCATAATGATGAGAGCTTCTTTAATGAGTGGAAGGCTTTTGAGAAGATTTGGACCAACTTATAAGGGGCGTTATAAATATATAAGATTACAGGAGGGAAGTATTATGCAGATTTTTAGTATCGTATTTATCATTTTTATTGTATTTTTTCTATATACAGTATTTACCAACATTCAACAATGGAACATTAATAACAACTCACCTCAGTTGACAACTGAGGCCGTTGTTGTGGATAAAAGAGTAAAAAGGCACCACCACGGTGGACAACATCCTCATACAAGCAAAACATACTACATTTCATTTAGGGTTGATACTGGTGAGACTATGGAATTTAAGGTACGTCGTTCTGTATACAAAATCACTGATGAAGGTGATGATGGCATATTGGTCTATCAAGGGACGAGGTTTTTGTCCTTTAACTAGGGATATGAGGTGATTCGAATGAGGTCAAAAGTTAAAATTTCCCTAAGTATTTTATTAGCGACGCTCGTGTTTGTGCTTTTCATGAATATACTTCTTACAGATCCAGAAGATAACTGGTATGAAGCTAAAACAAAAAGCATTCATGAAGGTATAAAATTTGAGCCTGTTGAACCTGTCTATAGGGAAGGTACTCAGATTGTTAGTATGAATTGGGTGAATCTTGAAGATAGAGAATGGGATTATGGCAAACACTTTCAATTACATAAGCGAGTGGATGGTAAGTGGCTACATGTTACAGACCAGGAAATAGGATTTGTGGATATCGGTTATACACTGGAGCCTTATGCAACAGCCATATATGATTATGATACAAGTTTTTTTATTAAGGACTTAACACCTGGATTATACAGAATTGAAGCACCTTGTTACGTTGCAGCAGTATCAGGTAATGATACCCACTATGTATATGGCGAATTTATCGTATTGAAACAATCCGAAATCGACAGCATATATAAAGATCTGGAGAAGACAGCTTATATATTAAAAAGATCAGGTGATACTGGTGAAGCAGAAGAAATTCGAGATGATCAGGCAATTTTAGACCTAATGTTGTTTATGACAAACCAGGATACAAAGAGTAAGTTTGCATCTGGTGGATACAGATTTTATGCAGATTATCATAATGATGAAGGTGTAAAATTTAAGAGAGTAACAGTGTACTAGTTATTAGTATTTTAAAGGAGATCTCAATGGAGTTAAAAGTATTTGAACAAGCAGATTATGATGTACTCAAAGCATTATTTAAAGATGTGTTTACCAAAGAACCTTGGCTAGATCAGTGGGATGATGATAACCAGCTTGATGCTTATATCAAGGACCTGGTGATGAACAGTAATTCTTTAACGTTAATGTTAGTAGATGATCATGGCAAAATAGTTGCTGGCTCCATGGGTTATACTTTCCACTGGTGGCAGGGAAGTGATTATTATATTAAAGAATTCTTTGTTGACCACAATAGACAAGGTGAAGGTTTAGGCGGTCAGTTCATCAATATGATTGAAGAATACCTGAAAGACCATAATCTGAAAGCTATGTGGTTGATGACTGAGAGAAATTACCCAGCCTATGATTTTTACAAGAAAAATGGCTTCGGTACTATGACTGATACAAAGGTAATGGCAAAGTCAGTAGATTGATAAGAACTATACATAATTCAAACATTAAAGGAGACACAAAATGGAAAGTGCAAGTTTTAACTATATACCAGCTCTGATTTACATAGGATTTCTTGTTTTTGTAGTGGCATCATTTTGGAGAGCTTTTGAGAAAGCAAATGCACCAGGCGTCGCAAGCATCATTCCGATATTTAACCTCGTTGTAATGTGTAATATTGGAGGGATTTCACCCTGGTTAGTCCTTGCAATGTTCATACCGGTTGTTAATATATTCATCGGCCTTTATATTTATTACAAATTCTTTGAGGCTTATGTTTCTGAAGGCTTAGCCTTGCTAGGGGCATTCTTCCCGATTTTTGTTGTGCCGTATGTTGGGTTTTCTAGTAGTGTGGACTATAGATAGCGCTCCTTGCTTTGCTGATGGTTGTTTCGTTCGAGATTAATGGATTAGAACCTTGTTAAAAGTGATATCCTAACGACCCTTGTTGCTACGTCCATGTAGCAAAGGCGGGTGGCTTCACATCCGTGTTTCGCTTGCGTTTAGGACATCATCTTTAAACAAGAACCATAGAATCCATTAACCTCTCACTAGATATCAGCTGACTTCGTCGCTAGCTTCACTGGCTCACAAGTTGCGCCCTAAATTTGTTGAACCTCATCATTCTAGTCACTCTCGCAGAGAGCCCAGGCCAAAAAAAAGGTCTAACGCAAAAACGCAAAAAGGAAACCTTATTTATAACCCAATTATCCGTATTTATCGTCCCTCATCATACTCTTATCCGTGTTCCCATAGTAGTGTCATCCTCGACTTTCGGGTTTGTGACTTCAGTAGATACGGTTAGAATATTCTGAAGTCACAGTTCCAGTATCTTCTTGCTTTGCTGATGGTTGTTTCGTTCGATATTAATGGATTCGAACCTTGTTAAAAGTGAAATCCTAACAACCCTTGTTGCTACGTCCATGTAGCAAAGGCGGGTGGCTTCACATCCGTGTTTCGCTTGCGTTTAGGACATCATCTTTAAACAAGAACCATAGAATCCATTAACCTCTCACTAGATATCAGCTGACTTCGTCGCTAGCTTCACTGGCTCACAAGTTGCGCCCTAAATTTGTTGAACCTCATCATTCTAGTCACTCTCGCAGAGAGCCCAGGCCAAAAAAAAGGTCTAACGCAAAAACGCAAAAAGGAAACCTTATTTATAACCCAATTATCCGTATTTATCGTCCCTCATCATACTCTTATCCGTGTTCCCATAGTAGTGTCATCCTCGACCTTCGGGTTTGTGACTTCAGTAGATACGATTGGAATATTCTGAAGTCACAGTTCCAGTGTCTTGATAGTTACTCTCGCAGAGCCCATGCTGTACTATCATCAGAACCTTTTGATAAGCGATAAACCCACGGTCTTCAATTGGAACATCCTGTTCCAAAACTCAGACAGCATACGTCCATGTATGCCAACTTAGGGCATATCATCTTAACAAAAGAACCTGATTCGGCTTATAGAGTTAGAGTAATTGTCACTCTCGCAGAGAGCCCAGGCCAAAAAAAAGGTCTAACGCAAAAACGCAAAAAGGAAACATTATTTAAACCTAATTATCCGTAGTTATCGTCCCTCATCACGTACTGATCCGTGTTCCAATCTAATCCTATCTATTCCTATGTTTTACCTTCATCACCTCGTACCTAACAACCAAGACCTTACAAAGGAGCTTTTTATGGAAATTCTATTACTTATTATCCCAGTCATCGGCGGCGTTGCATTTTTAATCTTCATCCAATATGGTCGACAGCGAGAGAAAATTGAGGCAAAAGTTGAAGGAATAAGCGGACGACTTATTCAAGCAGAACGTAAGTTGTGGCTTCTTGGAAGTGACAGTCCTTTTAAAATAGTTATGAAAGGCCAGACAGTTTATAAAATCACTTATGAACTGAATGGAGAAACGAAAGTCGGATGGGTGAAATTTGGAAGCCTACAAGGCAATGACTGGCGTTTGTAAATCAGAAGAGGTAAACATGAAAATCATACTAAGTAGAAAAGGGTTTGATTCAGGTTACGGTGGCTACCCAAGCCCAATATTGCCCAACGGTGAGATGTTATCAATACCTATACCTGTGACAAGTCAAGACATAAAATACAGTGAGATATTAGTAAGTCCTTCACAGTCATACCAGGGTTTAATGAAGGATCTATATGGCGATTACATCAAAGTTGAGGGACAAGGAAAACATGCTCTCAAAGGACTTAATTGTCACCTAGACCCTGACTTAAAGGAGTCAGCCTATCATAGAGAAAGTAGTTGGAAAGGCCTGTTTGGCCAAGCGGGATCCTCACAAAGTCACCTAGTGAACCAAGGTGTAGGTATAGGAGACTTATTCCTCTTCTTTGGCTGGTTTAGGCAGACGGTCATGAAGGACGGAAAACTTGTATTTGATAAGAAGTGTGAAGGTTTTCAAGCTATCTACGGTTACCTTCAAGTTGGAGAAATTCATCAGATTAATAAATTAGCAACGGATCTATGGATGCAATACCACCCTCATGTGAAAAGAGGTTTGGACGCCAAAGATAACGACGTGGTTTATGTAGCTAGAGAGCGCTTAACATTTGATGAGAATAGAAGCGGCTGGGGAACATTTAACTACAATGAGAAGCTCAAACTAACTAAAGAAGGGTATAGCCGTTCAAGATGGTCCCTACCAGACTTTATGAAGGACTTAACGATTAGCTACCACTCTGAGAAAAGTTGGAAGGAAGATTACTTTCAGTCAGCGATGAAGGGCCAAGAGTTTGTAGTTGAGGAAGATGAGAGGGTCACCACATGGGTGCGCTCCTTGTTGGGCTGATGATATGAGTTCGTTCGAGATTAATGGATTAGAACCTTGTTAAAAGTGAAATCCTAACGACCCTTGTTGCTACGTCCATGTAGCAAAGGCGGGTGGCTTCACATCCGTGTTTCGCTTGCGTTTAGGACATCATCATTAAACAAGAACCATTGAATCCATTAATCTCTCACTTGATATCAGCTGACTTCGTCGCTAGCTTCATAGGCTCACAAGTTGCGCACTTTAGTCACTCTCGCAGAGAGCCCAGGTTTATGCTTGTCACCCAGAGGCGTATTATGCTGAAGGATCTGTATTTTGTTTGTCATCCTCGACCTTCGGGGATCCAGTGTCTTTAATTGTCACTTTCGCAGAGTGCACAAATCCAAAAAATAAAACACGAACGCAAGAACGAAAAAGAGAACTATCAGTTAAAACCCTATCAAAGTACTTATTGTCCCTTATCATGCTCTTATCCGTGTTCCCATTCCTTCCCTTATCCGTATCCCAATCCTCTCCTATTCCATCCATATCTGTATTCCAATATACCCACTTTTACTGTATACTATACATTAGTAATTACAAGCCTAATGACAGGAAGTGACCTATGTACAAAATAGCCATTTGTGACGACGATTCACTTATATGTAGCAAGCTAGAAAAGCTGATACTGGACTACCGTAAAGACAAGAATATCCCTTTAGAGGTTGAAGTGTTCTATGACGGTGCATCATTGAAAGAGAACATACAAACAATCGGCACCTTTGACATAATTTTTCTTGATATTGAGATGGAAGAGTTATCCGGCATTGAACTAGGTAAATATGTAAGAAGCCTCAATGACGAACTGACCAAGATTGTCTATATATCATCTAAGCAGGGATATGCCATGGACCTTTTTCAAGTTAGGCCCATTGATTTTATGGTTAAACCTATTCAGCAGAAGCTGGTATATAAGAACCTCGATAAGTGTATAGAGCTTATTGGTGAACAGACCCAGTACCTTTTTTACAAGATTGATCAAGACACCATGAAGATTAAGGTTAATGAGATTCTATATTTTGAAAGTGAGAATAGAGTCATTCATATGCATACTTTAGATGGCATCATTGATTTTTATGGCAAGCTTGAGGAGATTACAACAAGGCTAGATCCTAAGTACTTCTGGAGAGTTCACAAATCTTATATAATCAATTACATGCACGTCAAAAGGTTCCGTTATACAGACCTTGATATGGAGAATGGCACCACATTACGCATAAGTCAGACCTATCGTAAAGAAATAAGGGATTTACAAAATAAAATAATGAATAAAGGGGCACAAAATGTTTGATACTTATGAAATTGTTTATTGGATTACAGGAATACTGGTTGTACTAGCTTATTATAATGTTACTATAGCATTTTCAAGTAAAGAGCCAAGAAATCCTAAACGAGATGCCTTAATCTTAACAACATACTATTTTTTATCATTACTAGTACATTATTTCGCTAATTACCCATTATTGAATTTAGCACTAAGTATCAGTTTGTTTGTTGCTTTATGTTCATCTATTGGAATCACTTGGAAAAAAACAATAACAACCATCGTTTATGTCGTTGTAATTATGTCGGCAATTGAAGTAATAGTGAGCTTGGCTACAGGTTATGTCGCTGAGACAATCGTCCAGGAAGCAGAGTACAAATCTATTGTTGGACGCCTAGCATCGTCTTTATTAGCTTACGCCATTGGTACTGGGATAAGAAGATTTAGGAATATTAGAAAAGATGTTAATGTGCCTCTTAGTTATTGGCTATTATTGACATTTTACCCCCTATTATCAGTAGTTCTTTTACTCCTAGTATTCAGTTATAGTGAAGTTCAACGTAGTCTAGTTATGACGGGAGCTTCAATTATTCTAATTATGAACATACTCCTATTTACTTTATACGATCGACTCATTATTCTCTTTGAGAAAAGAATGGAAGATATGGCAATCAAAAGCTTGAATCGAAGCTACCAGAAGCAATTAGATCTGATGAAATCATCCATACAAGATACCATGTCTATCAAACACGATTTTATGAAACATCTGAACAGTATACAAACCCATATAAGTTCTGGAAGTCCTGAGAAAGCAGAAGAATACTTAAGCAATGTAAGGAATCAAGTTACGGATAGTGAGATGTTTAGCCATACAGGTAATCTGATTATAGATAGTATTATCAATTTTAGCCTTAATCAGTTTGGCCTTAGCCATGATCAAGTAGAGCTTGTATCCCAGAATATTCCATCTGAACTGGAAATTGCTGATTACGATTTAACCATTATTTTATCTAACCTTCTAAACAATGCCTTTAGAGCAAGTAGGGCAGCAAAAGATGGTAAAACCAAAATCAAGCTCGACTACAACAAAGGTATGTTCCTTATTGAAGTGATCAATGATTACAACTGGACCCTTAAAAAGGCAAAAGGATTATTTGCGACCAATCAAGAGGATGGAGACGCCCATGGTTATGGCCTGAACAATGTCCTTGACGCAGTCGGAAAATACGACGGTAAGCTAAACATATCAACAACAGATACAATTTTTACTGCGGAAGTTTTTATGTATGAAAATCATGTTTAAGTGACATGATAAAGCTTTGTAATACAAAAATCCCTAAAAAAGAACGGATTTCAACACATATATGACGATTTTCAACATGGCCTCGTTTTTGACAGTGATTCTAATGTAGAATGATTGCAAGAAGGAGGTCATCTTTATGAAAAAAATTGGTTTCAGAATAGGTGGGCTCATCGCTTCTCTTGCTATGATTGTCGCTATGACCGCATCCAATCAAACTTGTATGCTGATTATAGGCCAACCAGAATTGCCAGATAGCGTTAAGTCACTGAGGAAATTTTAATGGACAGAATCGTAGACTGGTTAATTGACATCGAAGTGGTATCAGAAGAAGCTAAGGAAGTGTATCTTTTTGGCTTAAGACAAGGAATGCTATACGCCATCAATGCTATAACATGTATTCTTATAGCGGCAATGACGAATAATTACTGGGGAGTATTTATTTATATAGGCGCATTTGCAGTTCTTAGAGCTTACGCAGGAGGCTACCATGCCGAATCAGTTGTTGCCTGTTATCTAACATCAACTGGCATTGTACTTACAGCTTCTTATTTAATAACACATTATGAGTTTGATACATTACTACTATTAATGGTACTAATGTTATCAACGATGGTCATTTTATTGTTTTCTCCAGTAGAGGACCATCACAAACCTTTGGATACCAAAGAAGAACTTGTTTATTCATTGCGAGTAAGGCTAGTCTTATCAATTGAGCTAGTGCTTATCATTGCGGCTGTAATGATGAATCGACATCTGTTTGTTGAGGCAGCCACTTATGGCATTACCACTGTAGCAATTGTGGTTTTACTTGGGTGGGTGAAGAATATATTGAGTACAAAGGTAAAACAATGATATTAAGAGAGCCTTCCTGACGAATGTTAGTAAGGTTTTTTTAATATTCTTTGAGAGGGTTCTTATAGCTAATAGATTCGCTAATAACTTAAATAGCGAATGCGGAAAATATTATAACAATAAATCTACTAGGCCTGGTTATAGTAAACGAATACTAATAGGAGCTTACTTTTGCAAAGAAGGCTCTCAAACCCATGATATGAAAAGAAAGTTTTACCAAAGTGTATGATTTACTTTTATAGAGAATTACTGCTTAACATAGGCATATGCCTTGTATTTGCAATTGATATAACGTAAAATATTATAAGAGTGGAAAAGAAAATCCGGTACATCTCTGAGGGGAGATGTGGATAGGATTTGTAGAAGCTTGATGAGTTAAGTATGTAAGGGGAGTTGAATAGAATCTTAAATACTCCTTTGTGAGACAACTAAATATAGGCAGAACTGCGGTCATTTTCGTCCATCTGGTCAGCAAATATTCATTCTCGCAGTGAATCCACAATAGTGAATTTTTTCACTTTAAGTTGTCATCCTCGCTTGACGGGGATCCAGTGTCTTTAGCTTATACAGCCGAAACAGAAAAACAAAAAGCCACAGAAAGCACAAAAAGAACCGTCCCCAATGCGTCAATTCAAAGTACATAACTTTCTAAGGAAAGTATAAATAGATAATTAAGAGGGAGAAGAATAATGAAAAGAATTGTAGCAATTTTTATGGTAATGGTACTATGTTTAATGGGATGGCCAACCAATGTTGAGGGATCGTTACTAAGCAATGAAGAGATGTATGGTAAGAAAATGTATGGTTTTCAATGGGGAGATTATGCAGGTGATATCGTTCTAGGTGATTTATATGCCTATAGGGATGGTGATGAGTATGTCTTCACATTGCTCTATAGTGGAGGGCAATTAGAAAGTTTTACAAAAGATGGTCACACAGCAGTAAAGACATCATTCTTTAGTCCACCAGATGGTGATTTGATTCAACTGAGCTGGATAAAGAATTTTGATAAGGTTAGCTCAGATGAGCAAACTATAACCTATAGAACTAGTGTAGAAGTTATGGAGCAATTAGATATTATCACTGTTTTTCTCTATGATGCCAATTTATCATCAGATGAGCAAGACATGAATTACCAAATTGAGTTTGACGCCCAATCCTTTGACAACATCCCAACTATTGATGAAGTAGTCACTGGTTATGACCCATCATCAGTGAAGTATCAGATAGCCTTTGATTTGGGACCATCATCTTGGGCAGATGCACCAATATTGGAACTTTTAGCAACAGATATCCTACGAGATGATGCTTTTAATAAATGGCAAGATGGGATCACAAGGCTGGACTTTGTTTATCTAATGGTTACCTTGTACGAGACAATAACAGGTCAACCAATAGTCGTTGATGATGGCATCAGCTTTGATGATTGTGAGGATGTTTATGCTCTTAAGGCAGCAAGCGTGGAGATAACTAGTGGTATTGGTGGTGGTTTGTTTGGACCAGATATCTTACTTACTAGAGAGCAAATGACAACGTTTATGGTTCGAACGCTCAAGGCTTCTAAAATTGACCTAACACCAGTAGACAATGGATATAAATTCTCAGATGATGACGGTATGAGTGATTGGGCTAAAGATTCCATATACTTAGCGAAAAGAAACTCAATTATGGGTGGCGTAGGAGATAACAATTTTTCTCCAAAAGGCACAGCAAGTAGAGAACAGGCACTGGTAATTATGAATAGATTACTGGCTAAATACACAAGTTACAAGTGGTATCAAGCATTAGAATCAGACCGTGTTTACATACGCTTTGGAAATGATCTATATGCCTATACCTTCTCAGATCAAGTTATGTATGATCAAGCTAATGTGGGGAATAGTGTATTTTTTACAGAGTTAGAGGATGTTCAAGCGCTTATGTCCATAGCGAATTTATCAGAGAGTGCTTTGGCCTACGATCCTATAGTAAATCCTAATGTAAAAGGTTCACTTAAACTGCCAACAACCACTTATATGTCCATGGATTCTGCCAAACTATTTTCAGGTGTAGATACAGTTGGTGAGAAGACAGATATTAAGATGACATCTAAGTACAATATGGTAGGTGTATCTGCTTCTATTGAAACCAACACAAAGACGAATAAGATTAAACATACTGGGTTTAAGTCTGTTAATTACTATACCCTTGATGGACAACAGGCTAATATAGTTACATTACCAATAAAAGAAATATTAGCGGAACTAGGTATAGAAATGACTGTAAAATGGAATAAGCTATGGGAAATCTTGGAGATTGAATTCGTAAAGATTGAAGAGTAAACTTGATGTATAAAGCTCGGTTCATAATAACAGGAGAAAGTCATGAGTATAGAAAGTGTAAAAGAACATTTGAGTAAAGAAGCACCAGAACTTGAAGTTTTAGAGTTTGATGATAGCAGTGCTACAGTTGAACTTGCAGCAGCCATTTTGGGAGTAGAACCGAATCGGATTGGTAAAACAATGGCATTTTGGCAAGGGGATAAACCTATCCTAATTATATCTAAAGGCAGTGGACGTGTAGATAACAAGAAGTACAAAGCTGTCTTTAAGACTAAAGCCAAAATGCTTAAGCTTCACGAAGTTGAAGCTGAGACAGGCCATCCAATAGGTGGTGTATGCCCCTTTGGTTTATCTAAACCACTACAAGTATATTTAGATGAGAATCTTAAGGAATTTGACTATATTTATCCAGCAGCAGGCAGCCCAAGTTCAGCAGTTAAAATAAGTATGGCTAGGTTAGAAGAGCTGACTCATGCAACATGGGTAGATGTGTGTAAATGACGCAAAAAGAACCATCCCCAGTGAGCTGAAAGGTAGTCATTCTCGTAGAGAATCCAACATAACACTTTGTCATCCTCGCTTGACGGGGATCCAGAGTCTTAAACTTAGGCAGCCGAAACAGAAAAACAAAAAGCCGCAGAAAGAGCAAAAAGAACCGTCCCCAGTGCGTCGGATTGGGGATATTGAGGTTAATGTATGGTTAAGAAAAAACTTACTAAATGGATATTTATTTGCCTGCTATGCATCTTTATTGTCATAACAATAAATGCCTTCATGAATCATGTATTTATCGAAGAAGTCTATGTAATTAATAAGTACATCGAGCTAGAAGACTATGACATTCTAGTAAAAGAAGTACAAGTTTATAACTTGGAGAATAACACTGAACATTTCATGCCTTGGTTTTCAGATTATCTGACAAACAGTACATTATCAAGATTACTCGTACGAGTTGGATTATTTTATTGGGACCCTTATGTAGGGATAGAAAATGGAACTGAGTATAAGGTCATTATGGAAGTTATTGGTGAAAAAGGTCAAGCCTACGACCATGAAGATAGTCATTTAATATTGGTACCATATGAAGAGTTGCCTGTTGTAAACTTTCCTAGAAGAGGACATGGAACTAGTAGAAGCGATAATACTAACATTCTCGATTTCAGCTTTAGAGGGCCATGGTTAAGTGAATCATATGCGGGCATTAGCCTGAAAGATGAAGATACAGATGAGCTTGTTTATCTTACGTTTGAAAATAAACCTTTCAAAAAGATGTACACATTTTTTAGTAGAAAAAACAGAAGATTGAAGGCATCATCTGACGAGACATGCAGTAGCCTTATTGGTATCTACAATTATGCCGGTTCTGATGAAGCAGAAATCTATGTTCACACATCAAATCTTGATAAATTCAATTGGCATCTCTTGGATGGAATAGATCCTAACGAGTTGATATACCTTCAGATGAGCCATATAAGGAAAGGTCAAGAGTTTGGAGAAATATTTGAGATGAGTATAGAGACTGGTGAAGGATCTTATCTTACATTTGAGATGGTATATGAGGATCGACAGTGGTGGGTTTTATCTGTTAATTAGTTGCTGTTTTTAGTAGCCATCCGAACTTATCCGCTGTTATCTCTGCATCCTGCTAATGGTCACAAAAAGAACCGTCCCCAGTGCGTCATAATTATACTGAACAGGGAGTACAACATGTCAAAAATCATCAAAATAGTTACACTTATAGTTTTAGTCATATTAGTCTCGGCTTGTCAGCAGACCAATAATGATCAACTAAATACTGACAATTCTACTGAACAAGAATCAGCTGATGCGGTTGAAGAAACTGAAGTGAATCAACCAGAAACTGAACCAGCCATGGCTGAAGAAAAGGCTGATCAAGAGGACAATGAAGAGGCAGCCAAAGATGAACCAGCAGATGAAGGTACAGAAACTATTGATATTCAGGAGAGAGTTGGCAGTCTAGACTTTGACCACTATTTTGAGATGGAAGAAAAGGCATATGTAATATTTGCTGAAAGCGTTAAGATCAAGTTAGAACCTGAAGTAGCAAGTTTAATAATGGATAAGGTTCAACAAGTACAGGCAAATGTCAAAATGGCAAGAGATTATTACGATGAGGAAGCACGCTCGGGTAACTGGGACTTTAAAGAATGGACTTCTGATGATGGCACATACATGATTAGTAGCTATCAACAAGAGGGTCAGTACCATGTCTACACCTTTGAGAAGATGTTACCTCCAACGTCCTCAGGACTTGATATGCTTATATACCTTAATTATAATGCACTTCGTGATGCTGTTGATATGTATACCATCTATAGGAAGCATGGTATAGATCATGCAACAATCAAATTTCAGTTTGCATCAGATGAAGAAGGTGGTTACTATTTCCAAGAACTTAACCTCAACGACTTAGAATCATCTGCTGATCATTTGGCAGGCCATTTCAGTTGGGATGAGACAACTAAGGACTATGACTATACTGTATTAACAGAATATATTGAGGTTGTTAATCTAGGTGACACTTATGCTTTTGACCTAGCTCTAGGTTTGCCAGAGGATTTGATAGACCTGAGATTAAGTAAAGGTGCGGTATTTATCGACTAAGCTAATTGTCATATTTGCTAGTCGGTAATGTAAAAGACAGAAGATTACCACAGATTTCACAGATCGCACAGATTAGCAAAAAACGACGCAAAAGAATTAAGCCGCATAAAAAGCAAAAATTACAGAAAAAGACAAAAACGCAGAAAAGAGCAGCCAGAGAGAACACGCCAGAACAAAGGAAATATCCATCCGATTTTATCCGCAGTTATCCCTGTATCCTGCTAATTATCTTTTATAATGCGTAGCATGGAGGAAAACAATGACTTATAACCTAAAAGAAGCAAAATGGTTCAATAAACCAAAGAATTCCACAATCACAGACAGGCAAGTTGAAATTACTACAGATCCAGGCACAGACTTCTGGCAAAGAACCTATTATGGCTTTCAAAACGACAATGCCCATGTCCTTTATCTACCATTAGAAGAGCCATACTTCACATTTAGCTTCAAAGTTACTTTTGAGACTTCCAAGTTATTTGATCAGTGTGGTGTAACTATTTATCAGAATAGTGATAACTGGGTCAAAGCAGGTATCGAATATAAGGATGAGTCAATAGGTTGGATGGGAAGCGTAGTGACCAACCATGGTTACTCAGATTGGGCAACTACAGAAGTAAGTGGCCAGATAAAAATTCTATGGTATCGTTTGAGTCGTAGAGAAAGTGATTACTTAATAGAGACTTCCGTAGACGGCAAAACTTATCAACAGATGAGAATATTCCACCTGTTCGAAGGAGCAGGTGAGGTGAACGTAGGCATGTTGGCATGTTCACCTTTAGAGAATTCCTTTAAGGCAGTATTTACAGAGATTGAACTTGGGGAGTGTGTTTGGGAGAAGCATGTTTAGTATGCTCGGATAAGTCATCCCCCGAAGTGAGGATCCAGTGTCTTGTGATAGTCATCCTCGCTTGACGGGGATCCAGTGTCTTTAGCTTATACAGCCGAAACAAAGGACCATCAGAGCCTGTCCCTAGTGGCACGTAAGCAGCAATAGAGAAAAGAATAAGCCGCAGAAAAAACAAAAATCACAGAAAAGATTAGCCACGAAAACACATAAGGAGTACCCATCCGTCCTTATCCCTGTACCCTGCTAATTATCTTTCACAGTGCGTAGCATGGTTGTCATTCTCGCAGAGAATCCAGCATCTACACTTTGACCTTTTAAGGAGGAAACAATGGCATACATACAAGAACCTAACATACCCAAAATATTAGACAAAGTCATCACCTTTGCTGAGACCAAACTAGGAGCCAAGATGATGCCAGCAAGGCTACTTCTATGGGCACCTAAGGCCTTTGTTTCTTCAATGATCCTTGAAGGACTGATTACCCATAAGCAGGAAAGAGTTTCACCTAGAATGTTGAAACTGATTCGTATGCAGGTGTCACTTAAGATTGCCTGCCCCTTCTGTATTGATATGAATAGTAAGGCATTTAGAGACTATGGTGTGACAGAACAAGAGATTAAGGCTATGCAGGGTCTTGTGAGAATAGCAGATGTTGATAGCTTTTCTAGTCGAGAGAAGTTGGTCCTTTATTATGCCAAAGGCATAGTAAGAACACCTATTAAAGTGAATCCAGATTTGATTGACCATATGACTAGAGCCTTTAATGAGAAGGAATTTGCTGCTATAGTAACGACGGTTGGTCAGGTAGACTATTGGACTAGGATCATTCAAGGTTTTGGTATTCAGCCAGCAGGCTTTTTGGAGGCTTGTGACTTGGATATCATGATTAAGTAGCGACAAAAAATGGCGCAAAAAGAACCGTCCCCAATGCGTCGTATTTTAGAAGGAGCCATATGAAAAAATATCTGAAAATAATCATATTTATAGCTCTAATAATGGTAGGGTGTTCAAGTCAAACTGAGCCGAGTAAGCCAGAGCTAGCTGAGTTAGTAGAGATTAGTTGGATAGACATGATTTGTGTAGACAATATCCATTACATGCGGAATGATTCTGATCAAGATCAGACGGTAACCCTTGGAAATAAGGTGTCTGTGGTAGAGTTTAATGTTAGTGATTCTATTCATGAGCTTGGATATGTTATAAAAAGTGGTGATGCTACATTCTTGCCTATAGGAACCCCTATATATGAGGTGGTTGGATATAAGGCAAGTAGTCGACTGGCTGTTGATTTGAATAGCCATATACTTCTATATGATGTGTATCGATCAGAGGATGCTGCTTATGGTAGAGATATGTTGGACTTAGATAACAAAGTCAAATATATCACAATTAATGACGACGATGATGGGGTCACTGTACTAGCTGATATTAGGGACCCACATGATGTTAAGAATATTGTGAACACAATTATGAATCAACCCCTCATGAGTCGTCCAGATGATCGAGTAGGTCAAAGGTATTTTATTGAGTTTCATCTTATGGATGCTAGCCATATCAAAAAAGCGTATTGGATAGAAACAGGAGTTGTTTGGCCGGATTTACAACTGACTGAAGCCATGAATACTATGATTATGACCTATCTATCACCAGATGAAGAAATTACTGTGGTAGATGAAGAGACGGCAAGGGATGTAAACAATGAAGTAGTAATTGAAGGTGATCAGCAGATTGATTATGATCAAGTTCTGAAATCCTTTTATGAATATTGCAATGAGGTTGAAGACAGTGATTTAAGAGACCAAAGATTTATTGATCTTCTTGAAAAATACCAGGTGACAGTAAGAAATGCACGTACTGATATTGGCTTTTCTACAAGATGGGAGAAACCTACATTGGATAGGTATAACCCTCATAAACTAGCCGAATATATTAATGAGCAAGCTATAGAAGAACCAGACCTTTATGACGATGAAGAGTTAGTTGAGATCTTAAAGTGGATGGATTCACAGAAGCTTTGTGTTGCTACAGCTGAAGGTGAGTTTTGGCCAGTGGTTGACCATGTTGCCTTTGCAGAACCGTGTGAAGACTATATTTCGAGTGAAATGAAGCAATATATAACCATCAGAAGGAATGAGTTGAACATTATCGATGAAGGCTTCAAAACTATATCGATTCAAGAATGGCTTGACCATATGATGTCTATAGAATATTTTCTATTAGATCATCCTAAATTTATCAGAAATATGGAGTTAGTGGATCGGTACGATGTTTATAGTCGTATGTTAATGATCAGTAGTGGTTATCATACTGTTGAGAATCATAATGAGACATTAACTTATTTATCAGAAATATACCCTGATAGTATGTTAAACAAATTGATGGAGAAATATCAGCTAATACTATTAAGTGAAGATGAATTGGCCAATAGTAATTTTCGTACTTATGGAAGAGCAGAATGGGTTTACCATTACATAGATCCAGCAACTAAAGAATATCAGCTTAGTTCACAAGAGCTTAGCTTAAGGATTAATGATGAAACATCTGATGATGAGATTCGCCAAACTTTTGGAGAGCCTATAGAGTATACAACTCAGGATATAGAACCTAAAAACATCTTAATCACTAGACACTCAACATTTGATTATGGAGACCTATTTATAGGCCTAGATTTCTTTCAGAGAGACCCAGAAGTAGGCAAAATTGTGGAGATTAGATGTCTTTCTCCCAAGTATTCAACATATAGAGGTATTAGGGTTGGAGACAGTAAAGAGAAGGTTGTTGAAGTTTATCCTGAAGCAGAGACAGAAGGCGATTTCTCCCATATAGTAGTGGGTCATTTCGAATCTATTGCTATAAGGTATGAGGATGATGAGGTTGTGGAAATTATGTTAGATAGGTCCTATCCATAGAGTTTAATGGCGCAAAAAGAACCGTCCCCAATGCGTCGTATGAAAAGGAATAGGCCGCAGAAAGAGCAAAAAACGCAGAAGAGATAAGCCACGAAAACACGAAAGCACAAAAGGTGATATCCATATGTATTTATCGGTACTTATCCTTGTATCCTGCTAGTTGTCATCCTCGTCATTCGGGGATCCAGTGTCTCAGTAGTCATCTTCGCTAGTTGGGCTTGTGACTTCTAGATAGTCGAGGGATAATTAGTAGTCACAGTTCCAGTGTCTTTATCTGTCATCCAGAGTGCCTTTTCGAAGGATCTGTATTTTGTCTTTATGGCGGAAGAGAAAAGGTAAAAGACAACCACAGATTGCACAGATGACGCAGATTAGAAAATAGAAATATGACGCAAAAAGAACCGTCCCCAATGCGTCGTCTATAAAGCGTGTCCCAATGCGAAAGAGGAAAAGTAAAAGGCCGCTGAAGAAGGCAAAAACGCAGAAAAGAGCTGCCATGAAATACGAAAGTACAAAGGGGAATACCCATCCTAGTTTGTTTTTAGCTTATAAATATTGAAATTCATACCTGAAAGATATACGATATAGTTATTAATACATGGAGGATGTAGACATAATATGGAAAATAATAAAGATATCAAGGAAATCATGTGGCTAAGAGTTAAGCCATATATACGTCATAAAAGAATCAAACTAGACCTGATTTCAATTCTTAAAGATACTGGAATTCGTGAGTTAGAACAAAGAAATTTCAATTACCAACTTGGAGAGCATCTAAAAGGCCATGAAAAGAAAACTGTTCTAATCAAATCACTTTATAATGAGCTACAAGATGTTTCATATTTGCGAAAATTATTGATTAATTACAGTGAAAAGGGGCTTGAACGGCTAGATGAGCTACTAAATGCTAATTTCCTCATAAACGAAGATGAGTATTATCACTATCTCCCTATGATTGAAGATGGTCTAGCTTATATATATGTAGAAAACGGTTCATACCTCTTATTCATACCAAAAGAAATAAAGGAAGTCATTCATAAGGTACTGAATGGTCATTTTAATGGTTCAACATTTGAAGAACTGTATAAACTTTATAATGAGATGTTTTCATTTATGAAAGCTGCAGTCAGCTTATATGGTGTTATATCATTAGATGAACTGCAGCAAATGTGTGGCAAATACCAGAAATTCAATGCCTATACCTATGAAGAGTTGATAGAGATTGTTGAAACTGGTTTATTCGGTGTGAATAATTTCGAAAGATACAAGGATTATCTAGTTGATGTGAGTTACTATGAATTAGATGAGTTATTTGAAATTGATGACCTAGTAGCTTCAAGAGGAATGAATAGGCATCATATTGCTGACTTGGATGTTTTTATGCTTTATGCAGATGAAACGAAGTCTGAGGATATCAATGGAACTATTGAAAGAATGGCTGATTTCTTACATCAAAATAGAATGGATAAATCCCTTGAAGAGGCTTATGAAGCGGCCTATGAAGTTGTTGACCATATAAGGTACGACATGATAGATATGATTGACTACAATTTAGATCGTATGGGATATGAGTTTCATGAAACCTATAGTGAATTCCTTGATTGTCTACTTGACCTAGCCAACAATACCAGATTATGGGAACTCTATGGTCATACAAGGCTTGAGATGAGTAGGGAATGGACTAGTATACCTAGATTTTTTGGTGAAGTAGATGAGCTTGATTTTGATATACCTTTAGAAGATTATGACTGGGATAGCCACATCTACATGCCAATTCACAATAAAATACCTCTAAAAACAGCCTTAATACGATTGACTAACGATGAAAGAAAGCAGTTACGTAAGAGGTATGGTGTGTTAGCAAAAGAGATTGATATAAAACTAATACCGACATACTTGGATTATCTTAAGTCTTGTACCAGTGAAGCATTAGACTTACTAGTGCAAATCATAGAGGCTGATGGAACTTTACCTTTAGAAGAATGTACAAATTATGTAAGCTCAAAAGAAGATCTTTATAGTTTGCCAATAAAGCTTCTTGTATTCCCAGGAGTTGATAAAGAGGAGCAACCTGTACTCAACCTCCCATATGATGTTGCGCAAGCCCTAAAAAATATTGATTGGAAAGTATACTATAAAAGTGCTAGGTCCAATGACACCATGTTAGAAGTTCTTATAGGATTTTGCAAAGTGTATGGCATCATATACCATGAGCAGGCTATTAGGCAACTCAAAATGTATTTTAGTTTGGAGGGTAGTGATGAAAAGATACTTAAGATGATCAAACAGCTGATAGATTTAGTTGATGCAATTGATTATAATGACAAGTTATTTTACCTGTCTTCAGTGATTGAGCCTGAGGTGCTAGCAGAAAATATTAATAGTAGAAGTGACATCATTCAGAAGCGGTACAAGAAATCAGAGTTATTGAAGATTTCAAAAGCTGACTTTTATCATAAGGGCCACCATATGAAGGACTTTAGGCATTTCTTGAGAAGTGAAACTGATGTTCCGGAGCAGGATATAGACCAACTGTGTGGTTATATAAGTGATGCCTTTGAGATGTCAGATCCCTTTGGTGATGTCGTAAGTAATGTATTAGAGTTATTTAATGTGGACGACCTCGATTTTATGAACTTCATTACGTCAATGCTTAAGAATATTCATAACGAAACACCTCAGTGGCAACTGAAAGGTCATTCTCCTAACAACTTGAGAACAACTGAAATAAATGAAAAGCCTGTAAATATATTAGCTATGAATGAGGAGAAAGTAATTGATTTTCAATCGATGAAAAAGGTTGGTCGCAACGATCCATGTCCTTGCGGAAGTGGTAGGAAGTATAAACATTGCTGTGGTAAATAGAGGTATGTAGATTCATTACACCCACAGATAAGTGGTCCCAATAGCTACCTATTATTGTATCCTGCTAATTGTTCCAAATAAAAGTCATGACTTAAACCCATGCTGTAAGCACGTTTTGCCTTGATATGGGAAATATATCTATTTAAGGCATAATAGCAACTTAATTAGGCATATGCCTTGAAAATTGTAAGAATTAGGATTAAAATATTATAAGATAGAGATATATAGATATAAATTTTACTTTAGCTCTGAGGGGAGATGAAGTAGGATTTGTTGATGTTAGAAGAGTAAGTATGTAAGGGGAGTCTCGTCATTGTCTGAAATTTCCTTTGAAAATAGAATAGTTAAATTAAGTAGCGGTCCTCATAAGTGAATACCAAAGCCTGTTATCCACAGTGTGTAACAAGGTAGTCATTCTCGCAGAGAATCCAGCATCTACAGAGAAAAGACTAGGCCGCAAAAAAAGCAAAAAGCGCAGAATAGATCAGCCACGAAAACACGAAAGCACAAAAGGAGTACCCATCCGTACTTATCCGATTTTATCCCTGTATCCTGCTAAGAGTTACAAAAAGAACCGTCCCCAATGCGTCATAGGAGAGATAATGAGAAATCAACATATGTTCAGAACATTAGTGCAGTTAAAAGGCAATCCTAGGGTTTGTGTCTATACAGAGCCCCTATGGAGCATTCCTTACTTCCTATTTATGCCATTCGCCTCAGTTTATATGATTGCACTTGGTGTAAGTGAGATTGGTATTGGAACGATATTGACCATAGGTATGATATCTCAAGTCTTCTTTTCTTTATTAGGAGGACTCATTACAGATAAGTTGGGTAGGAAGAAGACCACCTTTATTTATGACATGATCTCATGGGGAATACCTACTTTCATATGGGCTATTTCGCAGAGTTACATATATTTCGCTGTTGCAGCGGCAATTAATGGTGTATGGAGGGTGACAGCAAATTCCTGGACATGTTTGTTGGTAGAAGATGCTGAGGAAGATAAGCTTGTTTCGATCTTTTCATGGATTCACATAACAGGTTTGTTGGCGGCATTCTTTTCGCCACTTACAGGACTTTTTGTTGAGGCATATGACTTGATTCCAACAATTAGAGTCATTTATGGCATTGCCTTTATCCTCGTGATGACCAAGTTTCTTATATTAAACAAAGTTGGCCATGAAACAGAACAAGGCATTAAGCGAATGAATGAAACCAAAGACACATCATACCTTCAAATGCTAAAAGGCTACAGGCATGTGATTGCACATATCCTTACGACTAAGAAGACACTATTTGTGATCATCATAATGGTGGTGGTGACTATTGTTAATACAGTAAATGGCAGCTTCTGGGCAGTTATTGTTACTGGTGATTTTGGTATAAGTACAAGTTATATTGGTATCTTTACAGCCATAAAGTCTATTGTAATGATGTTCTTCTACCTAATTGTTTTACCAAAGATAAACGTACATCGTTTTAAAGTGCCTCTTATTTTTGGCTTCTTGATGATGTTACTTGCTCAGTTGATTCTAATTCTAACTGGAAGTATTGGCATTATTTGGATCATCGTATCATTGATATTTGAAGGTGTTAGTTTATCACTGATTAGTCCATTACTTGATAGTTTACAGGTGGTGATGATTGATAAAGATGAAAGGGCACGAATTGTTGCGATTCTTTTCACGGTGGTGATTCTATTGACCTCACCGTTTGGTGCACTGGCGGGTTATTTATCGAGTGTTAATCAACGTTTGCCGTTTGTTATGAATATGACGCTACTTGTTATAGGACTTGTTTTAGTGTTCTTTGCAAAATATAGCCAATCAGAAGATAAGGGACCAGCGTAGAGCATCCATAGATAGATATCACTAGAGTCATCCCCCGAAGGGAGGATCCAGTGTCTTGTCTGTCATCTTTAGAAAAGAATCGTCTCCGATGCATCAAAGCAAAAGACTAGGCCGCAGAAAAAGCAAAAATCGCAGAATAGATTAGCCAAGAAAACACGAAAGCAGGAAAGGAGTACCCATCCGTACTTATCCGATTTTATCCCTGTATCCTGCTAGTTGTCATCCTCGTCATTCGGGTTTGTGACTTCTAAATAGTCGAGGGACAATTAGAAGTCACAGTTCCAGTGTTATCGTCTGTCATCCAGAGTGCCCTTTCGAAGGATCTGCATTTGGTGTAAAAAAAAAGACTACCGCAGATTTCACAGATGACACAGATGAAAAATCAATAAAAAAATGGCGCAAAAAGAACCGTCCCCAATGCGTCGAATGAAAAAGAACAGGCCGCAGAAAAAGCAAAAATCGCAGAATAGATTAGCCACGAAAGCAAAAAAGGGAATATCCATCCGTACTTATCCGATTTTATCCCTGTATCCTGCTAAGTGTTACAAAAAGAACCGTCCCCAGTGCGTCGAGTAGGTGAGAAAATGCCATTTAAGATTGTTAGAAACGATATTACAGCCATGGATGTTGATGTGATCGTCAATCCTGTTGGTGAAAACTTAATAAGTGATGGTGGTGTCTCCAAAGATATCTTTGACGCTGGTGATCACCAGTTGGTAAAGGCATGTGGAGAGATTGGTCATTGTGATACTGGTGCTATTGTAATGACTGAAGGGTTTGAGCTTAGAGCTGAGGCTGTGATTCATACTGTAGGTCCTGTTTGGCAGGGCGGTAATGGTAATGAGGCATCCATATTGGCAGGGTGTTATAGCAAGGCTTTGGGATTAGCTAGAGATAAAGGATTTGAGACAATAGCCTTTCCTTTAATAGCATCAGGTGCCTATGGATACCCTAAAGGAATGGCTTTAAGTATAGCGACTAAGGCAATTAATGAGTTCTTAGAAGATCATGAGATGATGGTGTATTTGGTGGTCTATGATCAATCATCCTTTGATACAAGCCAAAGTTTGTATGGTGAGATAGAAGCCTTTATTGATGAAGTATACATTGATGAGACTAGAAGGAAGAGCACTTCAAGAAGAGTTCTTGCTGAGGAGTCACTATTTGAATTTGATTCAGTCAAAGAGGCCGCTTGTGCTCCGAGTAAGAGGTTTGATGATATACAGTTAGAGCTTGAAGAAACATTCAGTGAACGATTACTTAGGCTGATTGATGAGAGCAGTAGAACTGATGTTGAAGTATATAAGAAGGCTAATGTAAGTAGAAAACTATTCTCCAAAATAAGGAGCAAGACAGACTATAAGACTAGTAAGAATACAGCCATAGCCTTTGCAATTGCTCTAGAACTCAACCTAGATGAAACACAGGATTTGCTTGGTAAAGCAGGTTATATCCTTTCAAGAAGTCAAGAGTTCGATGTCATAATAGAGTACTTCATTAATAATGAAATCTACGATGTTATAGAGATGAATGAGGCTCTGTTCTATATCTTAGGAACAACCCTATAAAATGTCGCCTCAGAGGCGACCATATAGATGATTGATTGTTCTATACTTACTTCATCAAACAAATGGAGGTATAGAATATGAAACATAACAAAACAGAAGTGGTATTTATTTTAGACAAAAGTGGATCTATGGCAGGGCTTGAATCAGACACAATTGGTGGCTTTAATGGCTTGCTGAAGAAGCAACAAAAGATGACAGGTGAAGCTTATGTAACAACTGTCTTATTCGACAATCACTATGAGTTACTTCATGACCGAATCAATATTAATAGTGTAAGACCAATAACCAACAAGGACTATTATGTTGAGGGAACAACTGCTCTACTAGATGCAGTTGGACGAACCATTAACAAGATTGTGAAAGTACAGAAGGTTCAGAGTAAAGCAGACCGAGCAGACAAAGTTATGTTTGTGATTATCACAGATGGTATGGAGAATGCTAGTAGGGAATTCACATCAAAGCAGATCAAAAAAATGATTGGTCGTCAGCAGGACAAGTATGGCTGGGAGTTCATCTTCCTAGGAGCCAATATTGATGCAGTTGAGACTGCTGCTAACTATGGCATTAGAGAAGATAGAGCAGTGAATTATCATGCAGACTCAGAAGGTACAAGTGTGAGTTATGAGGCAATGAGTGAAGCAATTCATGCTGTGAGGGAGAGTAAGTGTTTGTCTAGTGAGTGGCGTAGGGGGGTTGATGAGGATTTTGAGGGACGGAAGTAATAACCGTCCCAATGATTCTAGTTGTCATCCTCGTCTTTCGGGGGTCCAGTGTTATTGTCTGTCATCCAGAGTGTCCTTTCGAAGGATCTGTATTTTGTCTTTGAGGTGGAAGACTAAAGAAAAAGGATTACCACAGATTGCACAGGTTACACAGATTATGAATCAATAATTAATGATGCAAAAAGAACCGTCCCCAATGCGTCGCATGAAAAGGAATAGGCCGCAGAAAAAGCAAAAATCGCAGAATAGATTAGCCACGAAAACACGAAAGCAGGAAAGGAGTGCCCATCCGTACTTATCTGATTTTATCCTTGTATCCTGCTAAGTGTTACAAAAAGAACCATCCCTAACAGTTCTTGCTTGCTTGGGTTGGTATGTACTAATAAACGAGATGAGGATGATGGCATGTACAGAAGAATAATTACATATATAACAGTCATCTTAATCCTAACAGCTTGTAGTGGCATCAGTGACCAAAGGCCGATTGTAGAGTTTGATGAGGAAGAAACACAAAGCCACAGTCAGATGACTGATTCAGAAGAGGCTAAGGAAGAAACTGAGTTGCTAGAGAGTTCTAGTGATCAAAATACATCAAGGACTTTGATCAATCCTATGGGAGAGACAGTAGCTGATAGAGTCCTCTTACCTGAGGGTTTTGAAAGAATTGAAGAAGCTGAGACTTCATTTGCCACTTACCTTAGAAATACTCAATTAAAGACTCATGGGACTGAAGTTTTACTATACGATGGTAGATTAAAGTCCAATCAAAATGTTCATGTAGCTGTATTAGACATAGATGTGGGTGATAGAGACTTACAACAATGTGCTGATGCGACCATGCGACTTTGGGCTGAGTATTTACGAAGTATTGGCCAAGAAGAGAAGATTCATTTTGAGTTCACCAACGGTTTCCGGGTTGATTACAGCAAATGGATGGAAGGTTACAGAATCAGTGTAGATGGTAACGATGTATCATGGGTGAAACGTCAAGAAGCATCAAATAGTGATGAGACATTTATGAGCTACATGCAGATTATCTTTGCCTATGCTGGGACCCTATCTCTATCAAATGAATTACAATCCGTGCCGATTGAAGACATGACCATTGGTGATATATTTGTCCAAGGAGGTAGTCCTGGACATGCAGTGATTGTTATGGATATGGCAGTTAATAAGACAACTGGTGAGAAGATATTCTTATTGGCGCAAAGTTATATGCCAGCACAGAACATCCACATTTTAGTAAACCCAGATAATGAAGGATTAAGTCCCTGGTATGTTCTTGATGATCGAAGTAATTATGTGACACCGGAGTGGAGATTTACCAAGTCGGATTTGAGAAGGTATCAATAATGGGTGTTTGAGAATTTAGTTTAAGTTATTACTGATCCAGTCTCTTAAAGGAGGCCACAGGAAACGAAATTCTTCTTTGTTGTCATCCTCGTCATTCGGGTTTGTGACTTCTAAATAGTCGAGGGACAATTAGAAGTCACAGTTCCAGTGTTATCGTCTGTCATCCAGAGTGCCCTTTCGAAGGATCTGTATTTGGTCTTTAAGGTGGAAGACTAAAGAAAAAAGACTACCGCAGATTTCACAGATGACACAGATTAAAATAAGTTGAAAATGACGCAAAAAGAGCCGTCCCCAGTGCGTTATTTGATGGAGTCATCAGAACCTTTCAGAAAGCAACACCTCCTCGACCTCAGTTGATACTTCCATGTATCAAAAGTCGGTGGCTACACGTCCATGTTTCGCTTGCTATGGAGATATTATCTTTCTGAAAGAACCTGATTCGGTATTGCTAGTATTTGAATTTATTGATGTGTGAAGTATAAGATGGAAGTTGAAAAGTGAATCAAAAAGAACCGTCGCTTTCAGTTATATAATGAGTAACCAATCAATATGAAACTTGATGAAAGAAAATAAAATTGGAGAATCGAGATGAATAAGGGAATTATTTTAGTAGTTATTTTGTTAATTATCGCTTACATAACTAATCCGACAATTGAAGACTTTTCAGACTATATAAGTAGCGAAACAATAGGAACTTCGACTTCTAAGACGAGTGATAGCTCAATTTCAGGATTGGGTGAGATGTTAGTACGAGAATTAGCTGAAAAACTATATAGAAGAGACGACTATCTAGTGTTTAGTACTTATAAAGGGAATATGGAAATATTTAGTAGTTCCAAGGATGATATTTATCTTGGTATATTTAAGTTCTTTATTAAGATCCAGTAAAGAAGATGAGGTTTTATGATAAAAAAGGAAGCTCATGATGAAGGAGATGAATCATAGTGGAGTGGTACGTTATATTACTTTTTGTATTGATTGTCCTAAATACACCTTATGTAAAAGGATTAATAGGTGAATTAGTAGTTGCAATTATGTTGAAATTCCTTAATAAGGATGTTTATAGAGTCTATCATGACTTGTATATAGAGAAAGAAAATGGTTCTACTTCACAGATTGATCATGTAATAACATCTCCTTTTGGTATATTTGTGGTTGAAACCAAAAACTACAAAGGATGGATATTCGGAAGTGAGAAGGCTAAGAATTGGACTCAAGTGATTTATAAGAAGAAAAGTAAGTTCTTAAATCCAATCATTCAAAATAAAGGGCATATCAAACATTTAAGTCATTTTCTCAAGTATGAAGATAAGGGTAAGTATCATTCAATAATTACATTTACAGGCAGAGCTACTTTGAAGAAAATAGATACTACAACACCAGTTGTATATACATCATGGTTGGTGTTTAAGATTAAGAAGTATAAAGAAATAGTCATTGCACCAGAAGATCTTATGATGATTAATACAAAGCTTTCCTCTATGAAGAGAGCTGATTGGAAAACTAGAAGACAACATGTAAAGGATATTAAAACAGGCAGAACGTTTAAAAAAGCTACAGCTAAAGTAGTTGAAGAAATAGCAGTTAAAGATCAAGAGAGTTTGGAAGTTAAGTGTCCAAGGTGTGGAAATGAATTAATACTTAGAAGTAGTAAACGTGGAGAATTTTATGGATGTAGTAGCTATCCTAATTGTAGGTTTACAAAGGATGGCTAAGAAAACCGGATGAGATGAATGACATATAAATGTACCTTGCTACTAAGTTATTCAGTGTAGGATATGTTGTGATTGCCATCCATGAGATAAGTGTAAATTTTAATTCAAATTAATGATTTTGTAATCTTAGGAAGTCCATCGAACAGCGCATTTAAAAGTGATTAAGGAGGAAAGGTATATGGATCAAGAGTTAATATATAGTATAAAACTTGAATATAAAGAACATTCAACTCACCCATCACAGTTGTTTTATGCAATGGGTGACTTGATAGAATCGATGAAAAAACTTGATGATGCATTAATTGATTCATTGCCATACCAAATAAGTAATAAGATTATTCTTGAATCTGTTGAAACAGGATCAATCATAACGAAACTAAGAACTGCCTTAGATAATATTGACGATGAAGCACTAAAAGAACTAAGTATTAAAAAGTTTATTGGATCATTTTTGGTAAAGGGGAAACACAAAGCTATCAAATTGTTAGCTGAGAAAGATGGAATTGCAGACTCAAAAGATTTTGAAAGAATTGCGTCTTCTATTGAAGAAGTAACTGAAGATGAGTTGACAGAATTTGGATTAACACCTAATATTTCAAGAACTAAACTTCTGCAAGCATTTAATACAATATCTGAGTCCATGAAGCAACTTGGAGAAGAGGAAAAAGCTATATACATAAGTTCTGAAGGGTCAGCACTCATCAACAAAAATTTTTCTTTGAGTCAGGATAAAATTGATGAACTTTTAACTGAGAAAGTGGCAATGTCAACGATCCGAGAAATAGTTGATATAAAGAAACCAGATTATATAGGTAACTCAAAATGGGAAGTATACTTTCCACAAATAAAGAAATATCAATTTGTAAAGATCGAGGACAAGAAGTGGTTAGGAAGATTTCAATCAGGTGATGTTGATTTAAGACCAGGTGACTCAATAGATGCCACTATACAATCGAAATCACATATTGATAGAAACAGTAGAGAAATATTGGTAGAACATAGTGCTCAGATGATCCACAGAGTAATTAGGAATAGAGATATTAAGGATAATCAAGCATCAATATTTCAGGACTGATGTCGACAACATATGTTAAAGGGGGAAGCAAAATGAAAAGATATAGGGTTATTCTAATAATTGTATTAATTCTGGTATTACTGAGTCAGTCAAGTATAGTCAGTGCACAAATAGATTATGAAAGTTATGCTGATAAGCTGTCTGTTATTGGCGTATTCAAAGGTACAGGAAATGGCTATGAACTAGACAGAGAACCAACAAGACTTGAAGGCCTAATAATGTTAATCAGATTGTTAGGTAAAGAGGATGAAGCACTTGCCTTTAAGGCTGATGTTCCAGCTTTTATTGATGTGCCATCATGGGGTGAACGCTATACAAATTATGCTTATGAAGAGGGTTTGACCAAAGGTATTGGAGAGCAAAAATTTGGTTCTACTGACAAAATGAATGCTAAATCCTATCATACATTTTTACTAAGGGCATTAGGTTATGACGATAGTGTTGGTGATTTCAATTGGAGCAGTGCAAGTGAGTTTATCTATGATAAAGGTATTGTTTCAGAACAGTATTATAATGCCATCTCAACCGATACTTTCCTTAGAGACCATGTTGCTAAGAGTTCTTATGATACATTGTTCTCTAAGTCAAAAGATTCAGATGTACGTTTAATTGATTCACTTGTTACGTCAGGTGATATTTCTCAGACGATGGCCAATCAGATTGATCCAGAATATGTAGATCCCTTTAAGGTAATAATTGTTGAACTAGAAAAAGGACCTGAGTATGTCGTGATTCAGAATACTAATAATAAGGAAATTGATATAAGTGGTTGGACAATGGTGTCTGAAAAAGGAAATCAGACATTTGTGTTCCCAGAAGGGGTTATACTGGGGGCTATGAAAACTTGTAAACTTACCTCAGGTGGTGCACAAGGTGAAGGGGATTTTGATATGGCAGCTACAACTATTTGGAATAATAGTAGCAGTGACCCGGCGGTTTTGTTGGATGCTGATGGGGTTGAGGTTAGTCGGTTTGATAATTAGAAAAGTAGTTTCTATTTTCTGATAAGTAATATAGGATAAGGAGAAGTCATCATCAAAATATTATTCATTTGCAGTAAAAACAAATGGAGAAGCCTAACAGCAGAAACGATATTCAGTGAAGCCCTTAATCACGATATAAGATCTGCTGGAACGGGAAAAGGAGCACGGATTAGAGTGACTGAAGGCCACATTGGGTGGGCAGATTTAATCCTTGTGATGGAGAAGAAACATATCAGAAGACTTAAAGATAAGTTCGGCTATTGTTTAGGAGATAAGAAGGTTGTATGTCTAAATATTCCAGATGAGTATCAGTATATGGACGGAGAGCTAGTTGAGTTATTGTGGGATAGAGTAGGTGAGAATCTATAGATGGTTTGTGAGACTATCTTCTTCTACCAATAATACTTACTTGGTAATATGATACAACAGAAAGTTATGATTATTTAAGGTCATATAATATGCAAATACATCTAAGAATGTTATAATTACAGTAATTTGTACATCTTGGAGGCGCTATAACAATGGGGAAGAAACAGATAAATTTTATGGATTTTTTTGCAGGTGCTGGAGGTTTTAGCGAAGGATTCTTACAAGCTGAAACTAAGAGTTTGGAATATAATTTTCTACTTGCATCTGATATTAATATAGAAAGTGAAATCACTCACCACTTTAGGTATAATGATCAACTTAAACTAGATACTAAGTTTGTTCGTAAAGATATAAGTGACATAGATTTTGTTGATGAAGTTCTTGAGAAACTTCAAGGAACAGTTGTAGATGTGATAACTGGTGGACCTCCATGTCAAAGTTTTAGTTTGGCTGGTCATAGAAAATTAAATGATATCAAGGATGATTTGTTTTATTATTATTTGCTCGTGATCAAAAAACTTAAACCTAAATATTTCGTTATGGAAAATGTAACGGGAATAGCAACAAAAGATAATGGTAAAGTAAAAAGAAGAATCCTTAGTGAGATTAGAAATATATATGACGAATCAAAACTGATTGAATATTATAACCATATAGTCACAATCAGAGAGGGATTATCAGTTCCTGATAATATCGAAGCTATGTTATGTAGAATTGCTGAGCAAGTTATTATAGATGCAAAAAATACTAAAACTATGAAATTACATGAGGAGTTAAAAAAAGATATTAAAGGTAATCAGTATTACGACTACCTTAAGCAGTCAATATATATGGATGAAAGACTAGAATTGGAAAGGAATAGATATAATTATCTTGAGGAAATTAAGACGATTATTGAAGAGGAGTTCAAGCACATAAAAGGGGATGCCCTAAAGTGTAAGAACAATATTAGACAATATTTAGATATACTCTCTAAAACAGGTGATCTGACTAACATAAGTAGAAGCCTAACAGTGTTGATGAATGAAACTCGATTGCACAATAATAAGCTGAAGGATCAGTTTGATACGGCAATTAGTGCATTAACAAATGAAAGTATTGTGATTCATTTAAAACAGGAATTTAAGAATCTATTAGAATTATTACCAGAACGTAAAGCTTTAATTGAAAAAAATCAATATATAATAGATTTACATCTTGATAATGATATTTATACAATAATAAAAACCATAAATAACTGGTTCTATAAGCAAGGGATAGATCGGAAGAAAATTGAAGAAGTCATAAATGAACTTTTTTGTTATCAAATAAAAGATAGTATGACTTTGAATGCAGCTGATTTTGGTGTTCCTCAAGATCGAGAAAGGGTAATCTTCCTTGGATGCAGAAATGATCAACCATATATTGATAATATAGAGCCAATAATCTCAAAGAATGAAAGAGTTACTTTGGCTGAAGCTTTACTAGATTTAGATTTTATAGGAAATGGTGAAATTATAGATTTTTATCCTACTACAACATCAAAAAGTTTCAAAGGAGCTAAGCGGTTAAGTAATTCAAAATTAAGTAATTCAGAATGGTCAAAAACATATGCAGAATGGTCCAGAGAGGGAAGGTTGAATTCTAAAAGATTCACAATACCAAAAGCGAACAAATTATATGAATTAACTCAATGGCCACCAAAAGAAGTGGATATTAAGAATGTACTGCTAGCCAATCATAAAACATCAAATCATGAGAAGAAAATAATTGATCGTTATAGAGCAATTCGCGAGTTAGGAGATTATCAAAAGTATAAAACTAGTAACCATAAAATACTGGAAGATGCCCCTACAGAAAAAAGGAATTATGTGTTGCTTAAAACAGAATCGATTGCACCTACTATGCTAACAATTCCTGATGATTTTATTCATATATCGAAAGATAGAAGCTTGACCGTAAGAGAAGTCGCAAGAATTCAATCATTTGATGATAACTTTGTTTTTCAGGGTAAACGAACAACTGGAGGTGCAAGAAGAAAATATGAGATTCCTCAATATACTCAGGTGGGGAATGCTGTACCTCCCCTTTTGGCTCGAGCAATAGCAGACAGTATATTAAGAAATATTGAGGAGTAGAGATATGAATGAAAATAAGAAATTAACTTTTAAAACTAATTCAAAGTTAGAGAGGCTTATTGGGCGTGATCTTATCACCAATAATACAATTGCACTATTTGAACTAATTAAGAATTCTTATGATGCGCTTGCTAGTAGAGTTATTATAGAATTTAATGGATTCAAAGAATATGAAATTGATTCATCAAAAAGAACAAAGAAATATTACATAAACGGGCTAGAAGTATCTAAAGATTATATTATAAGTGATTGTAACTCAAGCATTTCAATAAAAGATAATGGTACCGGAATGAAATATAGTGAAGTACTTGGATACTGGATGGAAATAGGTACAGTTCATAAAGAGCTAATTAAGCGACCTCAAAAAGATGATGATATAAATAGAATGTATTCGAGGGCATTAAACGGTGAAAAGGGTATTGGAAGATTTGGTGCAGATAAATTAGGGTCGCTTCTGGAAATGATTAGTATCAGCGACGAAAGTAATGAAAAAACTACTATAGAGGTAAACTGGGACGATTTTGATGATCATACAAAAACAATTCAGGAAGTAGAAATTGATTGTGTTTTAACAAGTAAAGACGATACAGATAATTCAGGGTTAATCCTTAATATTGCTGGTTTGAGAGATGACTGGTCAATCAAGGATATTGAAGACGTAAAAAGACAGTTAAAGAAATTTATTTCACCATTTTCTCAGGAAGCTGACAAATTTCAGATATTGTTCAACTATGCCAATAAGCCTGAGATTATTATTAATGATGCGTTTGAATACTCCAATATTAGAATAGAATCAAAAATTGATAAGAAAGGGGTATTTAAGTACTCAATTATAGATGGTGATATAACTGTTTCAAATACAAGTCAGATTGATAAACCGAGTTTTGGAGAAGTTGAGCTCAATATACTATATATGGATAGAGCAGCAAAAGCGGCATTTACAAAGAGAACGGGGACAAGTTCTAGGGAGTATGGCAATATAAAACTCTTTCGAGATAATTTTAGAATATTACCGTATGGTGAACCGAATAATGACTGGTTACTCATTGACAACAAGCACGCTCAAGCTGTTTTCAGATCGTTAGGTACTCGTGATATTGTTGGATATGTGCAAATATCTGGTTTGGGAAATGGTAGTCTGAGAGATGCTACTAATAGACAAGGTCTAGTTGAAGATGTAAAGGAGTTTGCTGAGTTTAAGGACTTTATATGGGGAAATATAAATATCCTTCAGGATTACATTTTCAATAAATTGAAAAACGAAACAGCAAAACAAGGTAAAGTTATTGAAACGAAAGTGCAAGATTTAAGTAGATCAACAGAAGTCCTGAAAAATAGCATATACTCAGAAATTGACAACCTTAATATTTCACAAGTTGATAAGAGAAGAATTCATCGTATTGTGGATAAAGATGTAAAAGCAATTGAAGGTGATATTCGAGTTGTAAATACTGCGAATAAAGAACTTGAAAAAAGGATGAAGGTGTTCGAAAGAATCATGGGAACCGAAGGAATTCTGTACGATATTATTCATGTTATTAAGAATAAAATATCATTGGTTGAAGCGCAAGTGTTTAGAGTATCATCAATTGCTGAAGAACAGAATATTAATTATGATTTTGACATTGTTGAAAAATCAATAACTGGAGTAAAAAAACTGGCTAGTGCGGCATTAAGAAAAGCATCAGTAAACACTACGAAGAAAACAGTACATATATTAGAAGATATAGTTACTGAGTCGATAAGAGAAAATGAACTCTTTTACTCAAACCAAGAGATTGATACAATCGTTGAATATAATGATAATTATCAACGAATATATGGGAATAAGGAAGAGTTGAAAATTGTCATTGATAATCTGTTCAATAATTCAAAACGTGCATTGGAAAACATCAATAATAAAAAGATATTAATAAGTACGGAAGTAGATAAGAATTATGTAAACATACTTTTTAGCGATAATGGATGTGGTATTAATAGTGAATACGCTCCATTTATATTCAATGTTGGATTTTCTAAATTCTCTGGTTCGGGGTTAGGTTTGGCAACATCATATGATATTATGGATGATCATAAAGGGGATATATTGGTATCACAACAACCAGTTAACGGATTTAGTACTACATTTGTAGTAAGAATACCAAAGAGATAGGAGATATGATGAAGAAATATACAGTAGCAATAATCGATGATGATCCAGATGTGAATAGTTTTTTTGATGTTGTAAAGGATGAGCTACTACGTAATGAGATTAACATTGAATATGAGATTATTGGTGAGGCAAAAGAAAGTAAATTTGAGTTGAGTAAGCCATTTGATGTTGTCATATTTGATTGTAAACTAAATGGATCAAATTTCGTTAGTTATGAACGTGATGGTGAGCGCGCTGGTTACTCCTTAATTAAGGAATTTAGAAAAAATAATAAGAGAACAAATATAATATTTTACTCGTCAACATTTGATATCGAGAACTCAGATTTACCTTTTACTCAAAAAGAACTTATACATATTATTAACAACCTGAAAATATTTCAAATAATTGAAAGGGATATAAAGCAAGTAATAAATACAGTTTCAAAAGCCGTAAGAGAAATTGATCCAGTATTATCCATTTTTGATGAAATATTCGATAAGTATGGTGAAGAAGATATTCAGTACAAATTCAAAGATAGTAATATAAGTGCAGTAGACTTATTACATCAACTCAAAATGGGTGGTGAAGCTGCAGATGATTTTAGAAGCAACATTATTCAGGCAACTATGACTAACATGCTGAAATTTAAAAATTTCGAATGAGGTAAGTATGAGCGTATTGATATTAAGAAATAAGAAGGATAAAGATATAAAGAAAATAACTAGATTTTTAGATGAAGAACTTAGAGATGTTGGAGTTGATGTAAAGGTTAAGAACTTATATCATTTGAAAGGTAAAGACATACCTGAATATATTAAAGATTATCAAGTGATAATTGTATTCACTCATGGATCAGATACGGAGCTATTCTATAGTACACCAAGACCTAGTGATCTCATGACTGCACCAGATATATTTGTAGATCTAAGCAATGCTATGATATTTGACAATAAAAAAATCATTTCCTTTGCATGCAGTTCTGCAAAGAAACTTGGTCCATATTGTGTTGATAAGGAAGAAGATGGGAATTGCATCTCATTTGTTGGTTTTACTAAAGATATAAGTTATAATTTGGGAACTAAGAGTAGTTCTCAAACTACCGGTTTCTTTTATAAACTATATGCTAAGATTTTTTCTGAGGTTGTTCATATTTCATTAAAAAACAATCTATCTCCTAAAAGTATAACACGACTGTATGAGTACAAAACCAATGAGGTATTGATGAGATTTGATGAATATGGTATCATACCTGAATTTGACATTAGATTACTGAGTGAAATAAATACAATTCTTGATGAAACAAAAGACTCAATAGAAGCTCTTGGTGATACTATATCTGGGATTTGTGTATGATTTATTGACTTTCTAATTATTGTAATGTGTAGTTAACATATGTCAGATGTATAAGTGGGAGTATAGTATAAGATGTTAAAGGAAATATTTACAAGAATATTAAATGAGTACCAAGATATTTACACCAATGTTTGGAAGACAAAAAATTTCACAAATGAATTATTCACTTTTTTTAATAATGATGTAAAAAATGAAGTATCAAAGATAGCGCATAATAAAAATCCTTTACTTTTAGTCAATTCAAGTACTGGTGTTGGTAAGACCACAAAAACACCATGGATAGCAATTTTTGATAAAAGGATAACAACTAAAGCTTCGGAAGGTACATATATAGTATATCTCTTCAATAAGGATGAGAAGTGTGTCTATTTGGCTTTAGAGCAAAGCATCACTGAAGCAAAATTAAGGGTAAAAAACTCATCAATATCTGGAAGAAGGTCATCGAAGTTAGTAAATACAGTATTGGAAGATGAGAAGCAAAGAGTTTTGAATTTGATAAATCATGGTAGCTTTAATATTGATAATACTATTTCAACAGGGAAAAAAGATTTTGATATTACTGCAATTATGTATAAAAAATATTGTTTAGACAGTATGCCTGAAGATGATGTTTTAGAGACTGATTTACATGAGCTTATTGATATATATGAGCAATATTACGTGAACTGTGTAGTGAAAGGTAATAAAGATGAATTAGATAAGAAAGCGGATATAGATGTGAACAAGTCACCTGATAATGATATAGTAAATAGAACAATTCTAGAATGGTCAGAGATTGATGAAATGATGACTTTCATATATGATTATGTGTTAAGTCGAGGTTTTGTGTTTGACAAAGAAATCATTAAGAATTTCTATTTAGGTCTGAAATCCAAACCATTCGCCATTCTTGCAGGTATATCAGGAACAGGAAAATCTAAATTCACTAAACTTTTTGCTGAAGCAATTGATGCCGAGTATAAAATGATATCTGTAAGACCGGATTGGTCTGATTCATCTGACTTATTTGGTCACGTAAATTTAGATGGAAACTATGTTAAAGGACCAATTATAGATTTTATAAAAGATGCTAATAGTGATTTAGATAGGCCATATATTTTGTGCCTTGATGAAATGAATTTAGCAAGGGTAGAGTATTATTTTAGCGACTTCTTATCAATTATTGAGACACGTGACTTTCATGATGGTATTATTCAATCTGAACATCTACTAGATGATTCTATTTTTGGCAATGATGAAATGGCTAAGGAAAAGTACAAAGATCTGGTTTTATCTCAGAACTTATATGTTGTTGGCACAGTAAATATGGACGAAACAACATTTCCCTTTAGTAAAAAAGTATTGGATAGAGCTAATACGATTGAGTTTTCGGATGTTGATTTATCAATGGGAATGGAAGAGGAACCCAATAGTATTAGTGTAATTGAACCAATCTCAGTTAGTAATGACTTTTTGAAAAGTGATTACTTGAGGTTGAGTCAGTGTTATGATCAGCATAGTGATTTAATTGATAACATGATAAGTTTCTTGGAAGAATCGAATAAGACACTAACTGAAATAAATGCACAGGTTGCCTATAGAGTTCGCGATGAAATAGGATTCTACTTGGTGTATAATTCAGAACGTGAACTAATCTTAACTAATGAAGCTATTGATAACTCTTTTCTTCAGAAAATTCTTCCAAGGGTACAAGGTAGTTCATTGAGTTTAAAGAAGGTTTTAATAAATCTATTCAATATTGCTGCTGGTACATCTAGAGCAATAACGGAAAATGATAGTGGTGATGTGAGTCAACTTATGTATAACTATTTAACTAGGCCAAATGAAAATGACAGCAAGTCGAATAGCATAAAATACCCTAATAGTGCCAAAAAGATTGCATTTATGATGAGGAGATACGAAGATGATGGATACACCTCATATTGGCTCTAAAGTACAAGAATTGATTTGTATTGATTTTGATAATATAGTTATTACGATCAAAGGTAATCCAAGTCACCCTAGTACAAATATTCAAAATACTGAAGATATCTCATCATTGAGTATTGCTGCTGATGAGAACTTTGGTGTGTCATTATTAGGTGGAAATAGAGAGAGTCCAGTGGAGAAAGTTGTTAATGTTGACAACTTATCTCCACTTTTCTATGAACAAAGAAACTATGAAATTGTTATTGAGTATAGTGAGGGCAATACAGTAGAGTTTTGGCATGAGAACAATCATATCCGAAAATCGGTAACAAGAACTGGGAAAAAGAACCCATCATTGTCAGGGGTTGTTAATTTCAGAAATGAGATTGGCTATAGTGATTTATATATAAAATTGAATGGTAAAGAATTTGCAAAGATAACTATCGAAGTATTTCCATCAAAGATAAAATATCAGAGTGATTATGTTGCATTAGTCAAAGACATTACAAATGAAGTGTACAATTTGGCATTTGATTTTCTAAAAAGTACATATCAAAAAGCCGACATTATACCAAGATCAGGTGGAAGCCTTACGGAATTCTATAGTATCATTCAAATACTATTTGATCGAATGATGTTAGCAGTAGATATCATATTGGAGCATCCACACCATAAGTTGGATACAAGAAGAGAATTGGTTAGAGCGGATAAAGTAAGATATGTAGACAATAAGACTATAAAATGGTTGAGCCGTCATGCAGGTTCATTAAGTAGAAATGCTGAGGGCAGAATTCGTACTGACAGAATAGAAACATCAAGGAAAAGAGTAACTTTTGATACGTTAGAAAATCGTTTTGTGAAACATCTATTGCTTTCAATATCAAACAAGCTTGAGAATTTGAAGAAAGTATATAGCTCAACTACAGTTTATCGAAAGAAGAGAGATGAAGAGATATCTATTGTTATAACAAACATGCAACGAGAAGTACAAAAAAGGATTAACCACACATTTATAAAAGACGTAGGTAATTTTAGATCTAGCAATAGTATGTCATTGGTTTTTGCTATGTCACCAGGGTATAAAGAGCTATATAGATATTATATGATGCTTCTAAAAGGGTTGTCGCTCAGTGGGTCTTTATTCAATATATCAACTAAAGAAATGTCGGAGCTATATGAGTACTGGTGTTTTATTAAACTAAATAGCTTTTTGAAAGACAAATACAAGCTAGTCAGTCAAGATATAATTAAAACTGATAAAGGCGGATTGTCTGTTACATTAAACAAAGGTTCGAGATCAAAAGTTTCATATCTAAATAGAATCAATGGTGAGCAATTTTCGTTGTCATATAATCAAAGTTATGATACTAAAAATAAACAATTACCTACATTAAGTCAGAAACCAGATAATGTACTAAGTCTAACCAAGGGCAAAAAAAAATACGAATATATATTTGATGCGAAATATAAAATCAATGAAGCGGCACAAGGAAGTGATTATTTTTCGAAGTACAAAGGGCCTGGTCCTCAAGAGGAAGATATCAATACGATGCATAGATACCGTGATGCAATTGTATGTAATAATGATGACAGAGAATCTTATGAAAGAACTATGTTTGGTGCATATGTTCTATTTCCATATAGTAACCAAGAAAGATATAAAGAACATCACTTTTTCAAAAGTATTGATAAAATGAATATTGGAGCATTACCTTTTTTGCCAAGTGCGACAGATTTGGTTAGGGATTTTCTACAAGAATTGATTAACGATTCAGATTTATCAGCATTTGAAAGGGCGACATTGCCAGCGGGCATTGAAGAGAAATTGAAGAGAGTAGATTTAGGAAATAGAGATGTACTAATTGGTATGTTTAGAAGTAGTGATCAATTTGATATTTGTTTTGAGAATAAATTTTATTACACTCCTGTAAAGAATATTGATTCTAATAGATTTCCAATTGATTATGTCGGACTACATCAATCGAAGAATATTTTTGAAGAGAAGTCGGGTATATCTTACTATGGGAAAATAAAAAGTATAACTAAAGTGAAACATAGTGAAATACCTGGATTACAAGGAGATGTTTCAAAAGATGGAATCTATTTTTATAGAATTGACGTAGTTGAATGGATCAAGTTGAATGATAAGATACAGATAGATGGACGTTTTAGAAATCATATCTACTATACCAATAGTTCTCTATTAAAGACCTGTACTAAAACCAGTGAACTAATGATGGATTCATTAGATCAGTTTAGGTTATATTATGAGCTAAACAGATTATTAGATGTTGATATTGTCGAAGATGAAGCAGGAAAAGTGACTGGATTTAATTTTAATGATAATGTTGTTTATCTAAAAGATCATCTGATTGTGGTTTATACAAGAGATGGTAAACAAGTTGAATATAAGCTTGATAAGTTTAAGATGAAGACAAAGAATATTTTTAATCAGATAGCTAATGTTGTCAATTGTGAATAAACATTGAGGGGAGAAAGTATGTATCAGATAATTAAGTCTCAAAATGAATGTATAAAACTACAACAAAAATCATTCTCAGAACTTGGATTCAGAGAAAGAGAACATCTACAAGAATGGTTTGCAAAGAATCCTGATATGTTTGGCGAAGACCTCCTGATAATTCAGAAAGAATTTGATGGATTTTCTGAGACAAGAGAAAGACTAGATCTTCTGGCGTTGGATAAAAATGGGAATCTTGTGATTATTGAGAATAAATTAGATGATTCTGGAAAAGATGTAACATGGCAAGCTATTAAGTATGCGTCATATTGTTCTAGTTTGAGCAAAGAAAATATTCGTGAGATGTACCAAAAGTATCTTGATAAAAGTGATAGTAAAGAGATTGCTGATGAATCATTAAGTGATTTCTTTGGGAAAGATTACGATGAGATTATTCTTAATAAGGGCAATGGTCAAAGAATTATTCTAGTTGCAGCAAAATTCAGAAAAGAAGTAACTTCTAGTGTCGTCTGGCTTATGAATTATAATATTAGTTTAAAGTGTATTAAAGTGACACCATATACATTAAATGACCAGTTATTTCTTGATGTAAACCAGATTATTCCTGTTAAGGATATAGAAGATTTTACAATTAGGATGACAGAAAAAACATTGGAAGAAATAACGACAATTGCTGTCAGTCAATCCAGACATACTATAAGAGAAAAGTTTTGGAATTATTTTCTTGATTATATGAACAAGAAGACAGATTTGTTTGCAACAATCTCACCTAAAAAAGATAACTATATTGGATTAGGTGCAGGAATAAGTGGTGTGACCTACAATTTCGTTACTACTAAATCAGGTGCTAGAGCCGAAATATATATATTGACAAGTAGTAAAGATAAAAACAAAAGTATATATGATTTTCTATATAATAATCATGAGACTATAGATAGTAAGCTTAATAACTATCAAATAAAATGGCAAAGAAATGACTCTGTTAGTGCGAGTCGTGTTTGCATTGAAGTTGCCGGTAGTTATTTTGATGAAAGTTCATGGGAGGGCATGACAAGAAAACTAGTGGCTACTATGATAGATTTTCATGCAGTTGTATCACCCTTTGTACTAAAGTACAAGGGAAGTCATTAATACTCATAGAGATTAGTATTAGGATGGGGTGTAGACATTGAGAATCAGAACTACTCCAAGGAGTACAGATGAACAGAAAAACCCTCCTCAACAAAGTCGACAACATAAACATATGGAAGAAAGGTGACCAACTGGCACCTTATGAACCATTACTGATGTTGAACGTTTGAGGGCATATTTACTCAAGAACTTGACAAATTTTGAAGAAGAGAATTTCCATCTTATAAAAGCTTAGCATCAAATTTGCAGTGTATTAGCTTAGGAATAGTAAAATTTCAGGGCATGTATTATCAGTCTGGTTTTAAATTGGACCTTATGATTTTTTGAACTTATTTAGATTAATAGGAGAATTAGGAGATCGATATGTGTAATATTGAAGATTCAATTAGATATGCTATAGATTATTTGGTTAGAGATAGATATGGTAGTAATAAAGAGGTTCAGCTTTTCAAAGAACTATCCACTATAGAAAATTATGAAATGAGCTCTGAGGACATCCAAAACAAACATTATGCATATGATCTATACTTAACCTACTTTGATGAGGCAATGACTAGAATATCTAAACTAATGGATGAGTTGAAAGAAAATGTGGGATTTAGAGAATCATATAAGTTTAGAAAAGAATTTTTTGGATGGATAATAGATATTCATTATGAGCTGGATAGTTCTATTGACTGCATTTGGCTTATGAATAGAAGGTATAGTAGAACTAGATTTGAATACATCGTACACATGGGAGAAAATAAAGATTGTATTGAAGAATTGGGTCAAGTTTTTTTCCTGTATAATAGAATGTACAAACGTTGCTATGATGAGTGTAAATCTCTGATGTGCTATGTTGTGTTGAAGAAATACGGAGTACAAGATACGTATAAATATCTATTAAAAGAATATCCTAATTTAGAAATCTCGATCATAGACAGAGATGGTACATCAGTTGATATCATGATTAAGTTATCTGATACTAAGATACATTATATTGACAGTGTAAATGACTATCTTGAAGTTATTAGAAAGTATAAGTCGAATGATTTTTTAACCTATTATCGTGGTCACGCCAATATAGATTATCAGTTGTTACCAAGCGTATATCGAGAGTTGAATGTATATCATGAGAAGAAAAACCTTAGTGAAATACTTTCATATCACCCTGAGGAGTTTATAGAGAAAGAAAGAACAATTGAGAAGCTAATCAAACTTCAACATTATGGATTGCCCACAAGACTACTTGACCTCACAGAAAATCCATTAGTAGCACTTTTTTTTGCTACAAATAGCGAGGTTAATGTGAATGCGCAAGTTTTTTTGTTTGATATTGATTATAGCGATATAAAGTATATAGATGATATTGAAGTGTCAATAGTTGCCAACCTATCAAGAGTTGATGATTATGATGTCAATTTGAGGATAGGTGCTGATAATGCTATATCGAATCGTGTAGTAAAGAAGATTTTTAGCCTAATAACAGAAGAGCGCGGTCAGGCTGAATTGCCTCTACATAGTATTTATGAAATGATGAATAGGAACTACATCCTTAGACCTGTTGAAAACAACGTTCGTATCAAAGCACAACAAGGTAGGTTCATTTTAGTCGGTATAAATGATTTTTTGAGAAATCCCATGATGAGTTATGAACATTTAAATTCTAATGTCACAATTATAATAAGGGCTGAATCTAAAAGTAGGATAATTGAAGAACTTGATATAATGGGAGTAAATTATCGTAACCTTTTTCCTGAACTCAGATCTACGGTTCAAGAGCTAAAGAATAAGAATGTTAAGTAGTGCTTAGATAATAATAATGCTGTAGAGATGACTCACCAGCTAGAGACACCTGTTAGAGAAGATATTTATGATTATTTGACAGAGGAACTAGGAGCACAAAATGAATAGAAAAACCCTCCTCAACAAAATCGACAACATAAACATATGGAAGAGGGGTGACCAAAGGGCACCTCACAAACCACTACTTATGTTATACGCTTTAGGACAGATGCAACAAAAGGGCATAAATTCTTTTAAATATAATGATGTCTACGAACCTCTAAGACAACTGCTTATGTCCTATGGACCTAAACGTAAAACCTATCACCCTGAACAGCCCTTTGTGCGCCTATCAAATGATGGCATTTGGGTTCTTGATAAAGAGGTTCTAAGACCTGAGATAAAGCAGAAGTGGATGAGAGAGAACAATGTGACTGGCGCTTTTAGTGATGAGGTTGTGAACTTATTAGAGACTGAGCAAGACCTTATCTTTGATATGGCAAACCTGATTCTCTATAGCCACTTTCCTGAAAGCCTTCATGATGAAATTCTTGAGTCAGTAGGTCTAGTTTTTGTTGAGCCAAATATCGAAATGAAGGAAGGCAAAAGACGCTTCCGACCAAGAGACCCTAAGTTCCGGGGCAAGATCATGGATGCCTACAACGGCACCTGCTGTATATGTGGTTATGACGTCAAGATTCAAAACAAGCCAGTCGGCATAGAAGCCGCTCACATCAAGTGGCACCAAGCCGGTGGACCTGACATTGAACAGAACGGCCTGGCACTCTGTACCTTACACCATATCCTCTTTGACAGAGGAGCCTTCACACTTAACGCCAGTTATAGAATTGAAACATCAACCTTCGTTGACTCGTCGTATGCAGCTGATAAGTGGTTGTATGATTATAAAGGGCGAGAGCTAAGACCGCCAGTTTCTACTTCCTTTTTACCATCAGATCAATTTCTAGAGTGGCATAGTAAAGAGGTATTTAAGGGTTGAGACTAAAGCATAGCAGGATATAAGGGATAAAGGGCAAATGCATAGCAGGATACAAGTATGAGATCAATGGGGACGGTGGTGAATGACCAGTCCTAGAGTGGCATAGCAAAGAGGTATTTAAGGGTTAGAAAAAATATAGCAGGATACAAAGGATAAAGAACTAAAGCATAGCAGGATACAGGGGATAAAAGAGGATAAGAACGGATAGACATTTTCAGTGTAGTTCCGTGATTTCCGTGGTTGATATTTGACGCATTGGGGACGGTTCCTAAAATACCTTTATTACATGATGAAGGATAAAGATAACCACAGATTTCGCTGATTTCACAGATGTAAAAATTTGACAAGATAATTTCGTGATTTATTATCTGATTGGTCCTTTTATCTGAGTAAAACCAAAAGTGACAGGTATAATTGATTGTGTAATTGATTGTGGAGTTACAAGAGGGGCACTTGTTTGAAATGATAGTATATTTTAAGAGATAAGAGGAAAAAGACCTATCTCAAGGGGGATCACATGTCATTAGTATTAAACAAAACTAGATTAATGATTATCGCTAGAAGAATTCTTGTTTTGGTGTCAATTTGCATTTTACTAATTACATCTGCCTGTACAGGTAGTAGAGTAGATTTAAACCCAACAGAATTGAATAGCCAAAAGATTCAACAGAATGTTCCTAACATAGAAGTGAAGGGCGTCGGACCATCTGGAGTAGACGCTACAGTAGAGAAAGGGTCTAATCAATCTTTGGAACATGTTAGTGAGCCTGAAAATATCGAAGTACCTTTTAGTGTTCTGGTCAAGCAAAATTGTAATACCATGTGCTAGTTTAAGTTCCGTGCTTCAAATGGTGTAAGTCCATTATTGAAAGTATGTGGTCTGCGATAATTATACCAATCAAAAATGTAGTCATTTATGGCTTCATCTAACTCTTGATCATCCTCAAAGTAATATTGGTGAATCAGACCAGATTTGAGGGTATTATAAAAACGCTCCATTGGTGCATTATCATATGGATTGCCAGCTCTACTCATGCTTTGTGTGACATTGTTATCTGCACAGAATCCAATAAACTTCCTCGAAGCGTATTGGCTGCCCTGATCACTGTGTAATATTAAATCTTTACAAACTTTATTTGCATTCAAAGCCTTTGTTAGTGTTTCGATAGCCAGATCTGAATCAATCCACCGACTGTTAGCTGTGGCAACGATACTCCGGTCGTATAAGTCCAAGATTGTACAATTGTAGCGTTTTTGACCATTTCTTAAATTAATATATGTAAAGTCAGTACACCAGACTTTATTGGGGGCTGTTGTACTGAATACACGATTGAGCAGATTGTCAAATATATGGTGCTTTGTACCTTTTTTATACGGTCGCTTCTTGCCCATAATCGTGGCTTTAAGACCTAGTTCTTTCATATAGGAATAAGCAGTATTATAGGAGCATTTAACGCCCTGACGATTAAGTAAATCACAGATCATACGGTAACCAACAGTTCCACCATGTTCATGATATTTAGCTTCGATTTGTTCCATTAATAGTTTTTTTGATTTATAGTATTCAGCTTTACGTTTTTTTAGGTAGTTGTAGTAGTCGTTTGGATATAATTTGAACTTGGCTAATAGCCAGTTTACACCAAACTCATCATGATACTCTTTAATAAACTGGTATTTCTTTAGTCGATTTCCTTTGCGAAGAATGCTGCCGCCTTTTTTAAGAATGCATTTTCCTTTTGTGATTCAGCAAGTTCTTTTTTTAGACGTTTGATTTCAAGCATTGCCTCGGTTTCATTTTTTATTACAGGATTTGTTTTGCATTCTTCGCGGTGTTTATCAAGCCAGTATCTAAGCGTACCACTACCTAAGTTGTATTCTTCAGTTAAGCTTTTGATTGATCGTCCATCTTCAAGGTGGAGACGCAATATTTTATTTCGTAATTCTGGATTATATCTCGACATATTTGTAACTCCTTTTCATTGTTTGAATTATATCATCAAACTATCACAGGGTGTTACAATTTCAGTATAGCAGGACATAGCGCAATAAGATACAAGAATGGAGATGTTTATACTCAACTTAGTGATGAGTTGGTCCTAATTGTAACTAATGAGCAAGGCCATGTTGTCGATGAAAAGGATTTTTCTAAGTATGTATATACGAATAGCATAAGCAATGGCTATGATGGCAAATCTCTAAGTTGGTACATCTATGAATATGGTACGTTTATTATAAGTGAGGGCATCCTTTATTTTATGAACCCTAGTGATAATATCTTTAAACAGTATAAACTGCCAGCAAAGTATAGAATTAAAGATGATGATGTTTTCTCGATAGGATCCTACTATGATGTTTACATATTTAATATAAAATGCAATGACTTTAATCGAATAAGTGAAAGACTACCATTTAAATACGCTGATAAAACGACTTATTTTGAATGGAAGGATGTTTGTTATATTAATAAGTCGAATATAGAGGGATCTAATGAAGTGGTATTGGCTTCAGACTATGGTTTTATAGGAACTTATACAGATGAAAATACACTGACATACCAGGGGACATTACTTGATGTAAGAAAGACAGGGTCAAATGAACGGGTTCAAGTAGTATTGGACGGAGAAAATAAGCTTTATATTCTTGATCATAATGATCAGCTTCTACATCAAGATGATAATGTTTTTGATTTTGATATATCTGAAAGTGGGGTAGTATACAATTATTTGCATCTAGGAGTGGCTATTTTCTATGATATCAATAGCAACAATACGCGTAGTATTGAACCAGATAATGCCATAACAGATTTTTGTATTACTGATGAGTATATTGTGTTGTTTTTAGAGGGGGATGAAATCATTAGTATTCCCATACACCAAGCGTGGAATCATACACATACTGATGGTAACCTATACATATGGATGAATTATGGCCGCTGGGACAAGCTTGTTTTATCAGATTATGATTGGCGCTATGGACTAGAAAACTTTGAACTTAAAGCCAATAACGATTATATAACACTATGGTCCCCTAAGAATCAGGAAACAATTATTATATCAATAAATGACCTTGAAGTAGTTGATGTCATACAAGGTTATGTTACCTTGATTACAGAGGATGCGGTTTACACAACTCTCTATAATCATCTTGCAAAGTATAATTTTGCTACCGGTCATCATTATCCAATTGCAAGTGGAAATATTTTAAAAGCAATATACGAAAAAGATGAACATCTTTTAATTAAAAGAACTGATGTAAAGAGAAGCAATTTAGTTCAATATTTTGTCATGGATACAGAATCATTGAATATCTTTGATGAATACAATGAAGATGGGGCGTATGACCTCCTGGTTATGGAATATAAGGAAGATTATTTGGTCCAATTGGTGTATGATTTTAATGCAAATAGGATTCTAAGGTATCACTGGTATTCTGATGAAGAAGAAATGCCCACAATAGAGATTAACGAAAGGGTTCTATACATAGAACTTTCACAAGCACCATAGCAAAGAGGTATTTAAGGGGTAGAAGAGAGACTTAGCAGGATACAAAGATAAAGGATCAAAACATAGCAGGATACAAGGGATAAAAGAGGATAAGAGCGGATAGGTCATTTTCTTTATAGTTCCGAGCTTTCCGTGGTAGATATTTGACGCATAGGGGACGGTTCCTAAAGTGCTATTATCAGGAGGTAAAAGATAGAAGACCAAAGCATAGCAGGATACAAAGGATAAAAGAAGATAAGGACAGATAGTATTATTGAATTTAATCTGCGAAACCTGCGCAATCAGTGGTAGTCTTTTGACGCACTAGGGACGGTTCCTAAAGTGCCATAATTCACATGATGAAAGTTAAAGATAATCACAGATTTCGCTGATTTCACAGATGTAAAAAAATAAATAAGTTACTTTCATGATTTCGTGTCTTTCGTGGCTAGAGTTTTTAGGATATGACACACTGGACGGTTCTTTTTGCGTTGGTCATTTACCACAATTCAAAATTAGAAACTTCAAAAAGCTTAATAAATGCTATAATAATATGTGAAGGAATTTCATCTATATCCTATTACTACAATCAAGGAGTTGGAAGTGAACTATGGTTATTAAGTGCACAAAGGCAATGTTAAGTAAAATGAAAGTTATTCCTCTAGAAGTGAATGAAGTTGAATTTTTCTACTCTTGGCATTGTCATATAAGGAAGATTGGTAGAAGTAATATGGTGACACTTATCCATGATGAGACCAGGTTGTCTATTTTCATATACGGTCTATTAAGTAAGGATTTTAAGAATATTGATAAGATCATTAAGGAGTCTGTAAGAGATATTTATTATGCTTTAGGTGGCAACTATAATATGGCACAAGCATTTGTTGTCGACCAAGGAGAAATCTCTTTTACCAATACATCAGATAGAACCATGGTGGCTAGAATGAACCATATTATTCAAGAGAGTGAATGGTTTATGGAAGAGACATTTGATCCATCAAAATATTTGCAGCAAGATCTTTGCGTCCGTATGAGTGATGTTATGACTAAAGGCATGGATGGTAAATACACTACATCACTAAAGGAGCTTCGTAGATACTTCGAGGCTGATGAAGACAAACACTCAAAGGTGAAAGAAACAGTCAATATTAAGGCAACTCAACAGTGGAAATCAATTCCAGCAGATATTCGTCATTACATAGTTAATAACTGTTTCTGTAGGAAATGTGGTGTCACAAGAATCGTCAATTATTATGTTGGAACAACGAAGTATGGCTTGTTACTTGAAGGTGAATGCCAAGAATGTGGACAGAGAGTGAATAGGGTTGTGGATTAAAGCAGATCCTTCGAGAAGGCACTCAGGATGACAAGAAAAAGGAATAAACTATGGTGACGGTTCATATGAGAACAGAGGGAACGGTTCCTAAAGTCCCATTATGCAGATGATGAAGATAGAGATAACCACGGATTGCGCTGATTTCACAGATGTAAAAATGGACATGTTAGTTTCGTGATTCATCTCCCTCATGGCTTTGCTTTTTGATTCATAGCAGGATCTAAAAGATAGAAGACCAAAACATAGCAGGATACACGTGATAAAAGAAGATAAAGACGGATAGAAGAATGGGCTCTCTGCGAGAGTGACAATATTAAGGTCTTCACGAGGTGTAGCAATATTAAGACCCTCACAAGATGTAGCAATATAAAGACGCTAGAGTACGCTGAAGAAAGCTTCTTCCTCTGAATGACTGGATGTGTGCAACTAACCAAAACCTAAAACCTTATCTTTTTCACCTATCATAATGTGAAAGGACAAGAGACTTATGAGTTTGAAATTGATTTTCCTAAGAGGATTGTACAACACAGCCAAGCTCTAGTAATTAATATTGAAAAGGTAGAATAGACCATAATTCCCAGTATAGATTATAAACAAGGCAAATGCTCAATAATTACGAGCACTTGCCTTGTTTTGTATTACAAAATAGCTTAAACTAATATCAAACAGAGTCTTAAAAACGACTGAAAGCTAAATGGGAGATTATATGAGTAAGAAGATCATAACAGTTCTAATCATAAGCATGCTGGTTTTATCCTCTTGTCAGGTAGAAGAACTAATTACTGAAGAACAATATAATACAGTACTGGAGGAAAATCAGAACCTTCTTGACCAATTAAGCGAGAAGGACCAGCAAATAAGTGAATTGCAAAATGAAGTAGAAACACTTAAATCTGGTGATACTGAAGCAAATACAGATACAAAAGATGCTGATAATACTGAGTCGGGAGATGACGGGACTACAGCAGATGAAGAGAATCAAGTAAGTGAACCAGAGATTATTTATGTGGGTAGTGCTTATGAGCTGGTACAGTCTCTTAGGTCTAATGCTATCTTCTTCCTTAACCCGGGAAACTATGACTTATCTAAAGTACCTGATGACCTAAATGAACACTTTAGTTATGGCATTATATCAGGATTAGACCAGGTTTCTTTTATTGGAAATACAACAGGTCAATTACCTTTTATCACTGAGGATGCCTCATCAGTAGTACTATATCTTCAGGATTGCAACGATGTTGTTATCCAGAACCTGTATATTGGCCATAACGAGTCATTGGCTTACTCATGTGCAGGTGAGACCCTCGTTCTTAAAAACATCAACAACCTAACCATATCAGATACAACCCTCTATGGTTGTGGTACGATAGGTTTGTATGGGAGACAATTACATAATGTCACATGTACAGAAATGACAATAACACACTGCTCAGATGTGTTAATGGACCTTGCCTATAGCTCAGAGGTTTTGTTCCAGTCATGTGAGTTTGTTAATAGAAGAAATGAGGATGTTTACCTTGATGAGTTGAGGGATGTTCGTTTCGACCAGTGTCAGCTTGTTGGCGGTTCAACTAACCCTCCAAACATATATTACGGTGGTAGCATCATAGTAGAAACGGATGAACGAGATGAGTGGTCTAGTATTGAAGATTTTTCATTCGAAGGCGTATCATTTAGTGGCTTGTCTTCTACTGGTAATACAATGATTGCAGAAATAGAGAATCTTTATGAAGGGCTAAATGTAGAGTTAGACCATGGCATGATGGAAATCAGTGGAGAACCAACCAGTTTTTGCACATTGAAGTATACTGTTGAACCACCTATTGAAGAAATGTATAACCATCGGTTACAGGCAAAAGAGATTATCAGCAAATTCTATGAAAATAGTGATGAAGCCTTCAACATTTACTTACTCCAAGTATATGGTGAGTTAAGTATTGTAGAAGGTATGCTGTTCGAGCGAGGCGTGGTCATTGATGGTGGATTAATTGATGTGGCTGCATTCCTAAACCAAAATGTTATCTACTTAACTTATGATGAGGGGAAGGCTATTGTCAGAAACTCACTTGTTACTAGCTACTTAGTAGGAGATAGTGGTTTGGTTTTAACTGAAGATGATGTAGAAGTTACTGTTGATAGAACGGTTATCTACGAGGGTGATGTGTATTATGTATATGACATCAAGTCTAAGTTAGAACAAGCTATAGAGTATAGGGATATATATGTAAATGCAATCTCAGGTGGTGCATACATAGAATTTGACATGTATCATTGGCATCCATTTGAGCAACCAAGCCAAAAAATGATTCTTGATTATATGGCAGACACTAAAGGAACAAGCTTGAGTAAGGATTCAAAAAATGTCGTTTTCTACCTTATAAAAGGAGATATTCTCTCTGTTCAATTCGATAGCAAATGGCCAGAAAGTTATACAGTTATATCGAACAATGATGGTAGTTATAAGTTTGAAACTTATTATGAATTTGAAGGTGACTGATCAGCTTGACCACTAAAATTAGATAACGATTACTTTTCAAGGCAATTGCCCACGAATGTGGGTGCCTGCCTTGTTTTAAAATCATTAGGGACGGTTCTTAAAGTGCCATAATGCAGGTGAAAAAGATAAAGATAACCACAGATTTCGCTGATTTCACAGATGAAAAATTTAACAAGGTAGTTTCGTGATTTCGTGTCTTTCGTGGCTGTGCTTTGTGAATCATAGGATGGTACAAAAGATTGAAGACTAAAACATAGCAGGATACAAGGATAAAAGAGGATAAGGACGGATAGTATTTTTGAATTTAATCTGTGAAACCTGTGTAATCAGTGGTAGTCTATTATCAGATAATCCTATTAAGAAATATCGGAGGGTACAATGATAAATCGAAACCTAAGCAACGTCCTAACAGAGGTTGTGAACTTCACCAACAAACATAATATAGAAATTCAATTAAGCCTATTTCATAGAAATGAACTGGATTCAGATAAAGTTCAAGACCAAGTCAAGCAATCTGCCAACTGGGCTCGATTTGAAAAACAAGCTGGGACATACTGCTTCTTTTGCGAAGCAGAAGACTCAATTGAATATATCGGAATGAGTATGTCTAATACTGGAGCACGGATGTTTAATTGGCTTTTCAAAGACATGAAGATTAAGGATAAACAATCACCAGACGATCTTGTTCTAATAGTTACATTTATTGATCAACATTATATGGCCCCTGCCTTGGAGTCATATTTGATAGAGAGATTTGAACCTGTTCAAAATAGGAAGAAATAGTTACATTAGTGGTAAAGTTATGTCCCGTATTCTTAATAACTGGAGGATAATATGAAGAAAATTACAATTTTAACCATATCAATAATCATCTTGTTATTAACCTCATGTAATCCAACTAAAGACTGGACAATCAATGATTATGGTGACCACATGAATGAAATTTTTCATTACATTTCTACCCAAACAGATGCACATGCTCAAGCAGGGTATATTGATGAGAGTGGAGATGATCAACCCCATGTTGTCATTGAGTTACACGAAGATGATACCATTGATTTTTATAAGTTAGAAAGAGAGATTTATAGAGAATTTGGTAGAGATGTCAAAGTGGTCTTTATCCTAATTCCCTTCCCAGATAAAGCCTTGGTAAAAGGGTACATACAGAAGGTAGATTTTCAAGATGATACTATAGAGAAATCTGGCTATAGAATTTTAGTTGTTAATTATGATGAGATCTATAGAGATGGTAGCCCAGAAGCCTATCATGTATCAATAGGTGATGATACTGAAATAGTGGATGAGAATGGTCAGCTTATAAGTATTGAAGAACTTAAGAATGGCATGATTGTTTCAATCTATACTAGAATGATGACCCTTGACACATATCCAGGTCAAACAGGCGCTGAACTTGTTGTAGTTGAGTCAAATAAAGGTTTTGATCTACTTTCAGATACCATTGCTGAGGATATTTATGAGAGTAAGTTTAATGGTGAGTTATTAAGTGTGCCGATGTCGGCAGTTATGATGGGCTTTAATGAAATGCTAGTATTTCCCTTTAACGATATTGTGTTGGTTGAGCTAGGGGCATACGATGGTAAGGTTTATTATGATATGAGCACAGATCAGGTGGAGCCTAAATACTATGAAGGTGAAATATGGTTACAGTCATATGAGTTGACCAAGTATACCAATAAGATTCACCACTCTATAGAAGGCAGTAAGTTATCATTTGAAACTCTCCTACCGCTAGATTTTGAGCTTGTAGCAGGAGATGCAAATGGTGATGGAAAAGAGGATTTTGTAGTTCCATTTTACGATGGTGAGATATGGGTTGATAGGGTGTTTACTATAGATGATGAAGGTTTAGTGATAGAAATAACGAATGGAAGCTAAAGCATAGCAGGATACATGGGATAAAAGAGATAAGGACTGATTGAGATTATTCCGTGCTTTCCGTGGTAGAATGAAAAAAAGAGGAGTACACAATGACAAACATAGAGTACATAGTATTTGATTTTGGCGGCGTTATAGGCCTGCCACATGACCAGACTTATGTTGATAAAATGGGAGAGCTTATTGGTGTCAGTCAGCAGGAGTGGCTAGCAGCTTATTTTGACTATAGACCTGAGTATGACCGTGGAATTACTGACTCAAAACAATATTGGGAGAGTATCCTGAAAGGTTATGATGTGGCGCTGACTGATGACAAAGTTCAGACCCTTGTTGAGCTAGACTTCAACAGTTGGGCCCAGCCTAATGAGAAGACGATTGAGTGGATCAATGAATTGGCGCAATCTGGTCTTAAGCTGGTCTTACTTTCGAATATTAACTATGGCGTGTTGCCATTTGTTGAACAGGGATTTGGGTGCCTAGAATTGTTTGATAAGTGCTTCTATTCTTGTGATATGAAGTTACTTAAGCCTGATCAGGCAATCTATCAGGATATGCTTGATACTTTAGAGGTAGAGGGTGACAAGTGTATCTTTATAGATGATAGTCTGGCTAACGTTGAAGGGGCTATATCACTAGGGATTAAAGGTGTACAATTTACAGATTTTGAGACGACAAAAGCTAAGGTTGAAGATATACTGATTTCATGACTATAGTTATTAAAGCTTAGCAGGAGAGAAGGATAAAAGAGGATAAAGACGGTTAGAAGAATGAGCCCTCTGAATGACTGCATGAGTATAACTAGGCAAAAGCAAAACCTGATCGGATATTTAAGAAATAGAAGAGCCCTTTTCCGTGCGGTTCTGTGTTTTCAGTGCTTAATCTTTGACGCACTGGGGACGGTTCCTAAAGTGCCATTATACAAATAAAGAAAGCAAAGAAAACCACGGATTTCATTGAAGACATATATGTTAAAATGGGTAGGATAATTTCATGTTCTTTAATATTGTCATTGAATATACTTCTGGGAAATGGGATAATATAAGTGAGAGGGACTTCAACAAGATTGGAGCTCATTATTTTGGATAAACTATTAAAAGCTTTTGGTTTAGAGAATACCCTTCATCCTAGCGTTAGATTGATGAACATTATGTTATTGTTGGTCATCTTCACAACCTTTTCTTTTTTAGTCATCTATGTGTTGATGGCACCATTTTTACCGGCGATTATCGTCCATGTATTCTATCTTCTTTTAAATCTACATTTGATCTTTGCCTTAAGACGAGGTGCTATTCAGTACGTCAAAATTATACTTCTTACAAGCTTCTTAATTCAGTTAAGTATGGCTGTATTTTTGTGGTTTCCAATTACAACAAATTACAACCTCTATTATTTAGTTGTACCTTTAGTTGCCTTCTCATTAGTGGATTACAACAGCAAAATTGACCTGACGATCACCCACATATTTTCTTTTATATCTGCCATTCTGTTTCTAGTTAGTAAAACTGTAACTATGGATTTTTTCCTCTATCAAACGCCTCAAAAAGCTGAAATGCTAATTAGCCTAATGACCATTGTGTCTGTGATCATTTCTATGAAGTTGCTGTTTCAGCAATACGCTAAGGACCAATACAAATACCAAAAAGAACTTGAGAGATTAGCTAACACAGATTCTTTAACTAATATTCATAATCGCCGCGTATTATACAAAGATGGAGTAATTGAATTTGATCTTGCAAGAAAATTTAATCATGATCTAACCTTATTAATAATGGATATTGACAATTTCAAAATGGTGAATGATCAATATGGACACCCAGCTGGAGACCAATTGCTTATAAAGTTAACAGATATAATCTTGAGACATATTCGTAAAGAAGATACATTTTTCCGTTATGGAGGTGAGGAATTTGCCATTTTGATTCGTAAATCCTCACTTGAAGATAGTAAAGTATTAGCCACTAAACTATTGAAAGTAGTTGAGAACGAATCTTTTGAGATAGAAGGCAATACATTAAAAGTCACCCTAAGTTTTGGTCTTGCTATGTACAGTGATGAGTACAAAGATTTTGACGGTATGATGTCAGCAGCCGATAATGCCTTATATACAGCTAAAAAGCAGGGAAAAAACAGGGTTGAAGTTGTTTAAGAACAGATATATACACTTTCCATGGTTGATCGTTTGCATGTGTTCTCTTATTCAAAAATTACATATGATCTAGCTTGTGTCTTGATGATTTAGACCACTTGTAGTAAGATAGAATAAAACCGGAAACCGATTTCCGTTGGGAGGATTAAAGATGCTAAAATATAGTAATTATTTATTGGTTATGTTACTATCCATGATTTTGCTATTCACTGCGGGGTGTAGTAATTCAGATGAACCTGAGTTGACAGAAGAAGATGTGGTGGAAACAGAGGAAACGACTGAAGTAGACACAGCAGACATGAAAGAAGAAGCAGAAGAAGTCGTGGAAGTTGAGGAAGAAACAAAAGAAGAAGCTAAAGAAGAAGTTGAGGAAGAAGCAAAAGAGGAAGAAAAAGAAGAAGTTGAGGAGGAACCTATCGATTTAGGTGAATTAGGGGAAAACTTACTTGGGAATGCTGATTATTCGTTGGCTTTAACGGAAGCACAACCAGACGGTGGAGGTGTTGTTGATACTGAGGGGACTTGGACATTCCATACCAATAATGGAGCTGATGGTGAGGTTGCTTTAGAGGATGGATTGATTAAAGTATCTCCAACAAAGGTCGATTCTCCTGCATATGGTATTCAATTAATTCAAGCACCTATGGTCATTGAATCAGGCGCTACTTATGAGGTGTCAATCACAGCTAAGGCAGAAGCGGATAGGGATATTCTAATCAAAGTTGGTGGTGTAGCATCAAAGAGCTGGATGGCCTACTCAGAGAAGCCAATTTCACTTAGTACAGAAATGTCAACAACCACATATGAGTTTAAAATGGGTTCATCGACCGATGAAGGTGCCAGGTTCGAAATATGGTTTGCTCAATCGGATCTTCCTGTATGGGTTGAAAGTGTTTCGTTAAAGAAATATAGTGGGATAGATACAGTTGAAGAGTAGTTAGCTTTCGGAAGATAATGCCATCATTGCAGGTGTAAAAGCAGGTATCAAGAATGATTGAATTTGAGTTAATGATAGAACCGACATACTTAGTGAGAGGTATGTCGGTTTTTTGTGTCCTTCGTGTTATATTTGTTGCGTTGAGTTCTTGTCATTCACGCTGAGAATCCAGTATTAAAGCATAGCAGGATACAGGGATAAAAGAGGATAAGTACGGATAGGCTTATTTACAGGATACAAGGGATCTGGAAGGATCTAAGAGGATGGGTATATCTTATATCAATGAAAACATTTTGCGTTCTTTGCTATTTTTTGCGGCTGTATCATTTACTACTAGATTCTCACGTCGGCAAAGGACGCCTTCTCAGAATGACTGATTTACTTGCTCCTGTGGATACGTAAGACACTGGATTCCCGAAACTCGAGAATGACAATTAGAAAACACTGGATGCTCCTTGGGTATGACAGATCTACTAGTTTATATTGTGATTTCGTGATTTCATAGATCAAGATTTCTTATTTCGTGTCTTCCGCGCCTACCGTGTCCTCCGTGTTATATTCTTTGCGTCTTTGCGTTAGTCTTTGTATAAGAAGCAGATAGCAGGATACAGGGATAAAAGAGGATAAGGATGGATAGGCTTATTTACAGGATACAAGGGATCTGGCAGGATCTAAGAGGATGGGTATATCTTATATCAATGAAAACATTTTGCGTTCTTTGCTATTTTTTGCGGCTGTATCATTTACTACTAGATTCTCACGTCGGCAAAGGACGCCTTCTCAGAATGACTGATTTACTTGCTCCTGTGGATACGTAAGACACTGGATTCCCGAAACTCGAGAATGACAATTAGAAAACACTGGATGCTCCTTGG
>PPCM01000151.1_pt1 | contig 102524 bp, 89 predicted proteins | sample 1555541 | NCBI WGS metagenome assembly PPCM01 (sample SAMN05284479, study PRJNA326546) | Marine sediment metagenome, whole genome shotgun sequencing project. | isolation source: marine sediment | place: Germany: Wadden Sea | collected 2012-09-05
TGTTCTGGTCAAGCAAAATTGTAACACCATGTGTTAGTTTAAAGTTCTTGCCTCAGATGGTGTAAGTTTATTGTTGTAGGTATGTGGTCTATGGCAGTTGTACCAATTAAAAATGTACTCATCGACAGCTTCGTTTAGATCTTCATCACTTTCAAAGCTGAATTTGTAGATTAATCCTGATTTCAAGGTATTATAAAAACGCTCCATTGGTGCGTTATCATACGGATTACCAGCTCTACTCATACTTTGTGTTATGTTGTTGTCCGAGCAATATCCAATAAATTGCCTAGACGCGAATTGACTTCCTTGGTCGCTGTGTAGGATTAAATCACCATCTATTTTATTTGCCTTTATAGCCATTTCAAGAGTCTCAATGGCAAGACTTGAATCAATCCATTTACTATTACTACTAGCTACAATACTTCGGTCATAAAGATCCAGGATGGAGCAGTTGTAACGCTTATGACCACCTTTCAAAGTAAGGTATGTAAAGTCAGTGCACCAAACTTTATTAGGTGCAGAAGCACTAAATTGTCGACTAACTAGATTATCAAATATATGATGTTTTTCACCACTTTTATAGGGTTGCTTCTTACGCATAATTGTGGCTTTAAGACCCATTTCTTTCATATAGGAATAAACTGTTGGATATGAGCATTCAACGTCTCTACGGTTAAGAATATCACAGATCATACGATAACCAGTTTCGCCATTATGTTCATGGTATATCGTCTTTATTTGTGCCATGAGCTGTTGCTTTGTTTCTCGATACTTGGCTTTACGATTTTTAAGGTAGTTGTAGTAATCATTAGGGTATAACTTAAATTTTCCTAACAGCCAGTTTATACCAAATTCTAAATGATACTCATCAATAAACTTGTATATTTTTAGTCGATTTCCTTCGCGAAGAATGCTGCCGCCTTTTTTAAGAAGTCATTTTCCTTTTTTGCTTCTGCAAGCTCCTTACGAAGTCGTTGGTTTTCAAGAAGTATTTCCGTTTCATTTTGTAGCGTTGTATCTGTTTTGCATTCTTCGCGGTGTTTATTAAGCCAGTATTGTAGTGTGCCACTACCAAGGTTATATTCTTCAGTTAAGCTTTTGACTGTACGACCTTCTTCAAGGTGAAGTCGGATAACTTTTTTACGTGTTGTTGAATCATATTTATTATTTGCCATATTTGCATCTCCTTTTTGATGTTTGAATTATATCATCAAACTATCTCAAGGTGTTACAACTTTAGTATAGCAGGACAACCCTTTATACCTACTATATGGAGTAATGTTATTGGCGTGTCTCAGCATGAGAGAATTACTAGTAATTTGTTACTCAAAATAAGAATTATTCAAGTCATAATTGGCTATAAGACCTACAGTGGCAAGTGTATTGTTGTTAATGATATTGTCAAAATAATTGAGCAGGTATATGGATATGTTGAACATAATATAAGAACTCATATTAATCTTATGTTTATTGAAAGACTGATAAATCTTGAGACTGAATACTTTGAATCTTTTACAGATTTTGGGGAATACCGCGCAGAGGTAACCTCTTTAGGTGAGATAGTATACGACAAGTTACAGTATTCGCCTGAATATTGGGAGTCAAACATGTTTTATTCAGTACTACCTAAAGGGATACTTGATTCATTTGAATTTGTTAGTATAAAATCTGTTAAGCCTGCAATGGACTTTGATAATTTTGAAGATATGAGACGTGGCAAAGCAATGTCAATTAACGAATACATACCTCGAATTACTAATAATCTAAGAAAATTCATAGCCCTCATTTGGGTCATAGAGTCTTGGGAAGTAACTAGAGTAAAAAGGTGGTTAAGGTATTCAAAGTTCGATGATTCTTTAAGTGGGTTTATGACAGAATATTGTAACAATTATCATAAAAACACATCTGAGCAAATGTATAGATCATTTAGGAAACGTGTCAAAAAGAACTACAATTCTTTGCAGAGAAATGCTAATAAATCTGCAAAAATCAAGTACACAGATTATTTTGATACAGATTGGAATGAGAATGAATATAATCTGACGCTAAAATGAATGCGTATTAGTTGAATTATGTGAAATCGTATAAGAAAAACTAAAAGGAGTGGGTAGGTATCTAGGATACAACCTACTCCTAGTAATATTTATGACTACGATTTCTATTATAGATATTCTTAGAAGTAGGAATCAAGAACAGACGGGGACTGCTCAGAGTATTTCATGGATTTGTCATTAATCAGAGGGACTGTGTTTAATGACAGATAGCTACGGTTTTTATAAGTAACCTTTGTGGAACATGAACACCTTCAATAAAGGAATAAATATGAATATCTTAAGAATCTTTGGGGATAATTTTATATAACTAACAAATCATTATATGTTTCAAATACTTTTATCGAATCTTTCATGACTATAATGTGACGCTCATTAATAATAATCTTGTCTGAATTAATCCATGCTTCATTATCACCATAGGTTAACTTGGTATTTGCACATTCACTGTAAACTACTGTTTTGTTAATAGTGAATTTCCTATGAAAGAGAAAGCTTAAATAGCATTTCTTACCAAGATGGATGATTTCTTCTGTTACTTCTAAGTTGCCACTTGATGAGTATAGTGGCCTCACCTCTGGGTTTTCATCATCCCAGATATGGCTATCATATTCAGTATCCTTTGTTACCCACTTAATGCGGTAACCAAGGGATAGTGCTATATCTTTTACTTCTTCATATTTAATTGTCGAATTCTTAAGTTTGGAATAAAGACTATGTTTTGATAGACCAATCTTACTAGCCACAAAGGCCAGAGTTTTATTGACATTCTTACAGTAGAACTTTATTTCACTATTTATGGACATATTATTTCACCTCAGTCATATTTTAGTATGCTTTCATGATCTATTCAATTGCTACCAAATAAAAGTAGTCATTATACTTAACTATTAGTCATATACTACTAGTCATTATGAAAGGCCTGCATAATAGTAATCTAAAAAATAGTTGAGAGAAAATGATGAAAGCTTCTATTAAGAGTATTGCATATAAAATTATCTGTCAACATTTAGCTTTTAATCACAATTTCTAGTGTATAGTTTATTTATACTCGGTAATAATATTGATTATTTTCATACAAGGAGTATTTTATAATGAATTCAACTTCCACAAATACACATGATAAAGGATTGTTTATACATGAAATGATTGATTAGACTAATTTGATACTTTACATCAACTAATATATAATGTATGTTAAAGAACAGGAAGTATGTTATAAAACGGAGGACTATATGTCAAAAGAAATTGAACTACGTTTAGATAGGGCTGGAGAAATGTGTAAGATTGCGAAAGCATTATCATCTGAAACGAGATTAGATATTATAAAATTATTAAATGCTAACAGTCTCAACATCAACGAGATTTCTGAAAAATTAGGTATCCCTGCATCTTCTGCCGCCCTTAACATCAAAGTGCTTGAAGAAGCAGATATCATTCATACTGAGTTGCACCCTGGTGTGAGAGGATCTATGAAATTATGTAGTCTAAAAAGAAATCATATTAGTTTTATTATAAATTCAGCAATTCATAAGGAATATATGTCACATATTATAGATATGCCAATTGGTAATTATGTAGAGTGTGATATGACACCTACTTGTGGCATGGTAAATGACAAGATGTTTATTGGTACAGAAGATGAACCAAGGAGTTTCTACAACCCAGATAGAACATCAGCCCAGCTGATCTGGTTTCACACAGGCTTTCTTAGATACAACTTCTCAAATGAGATCATAGTGGATCATGATGTGATAAATATTGAATTATCGATGGAAATTTGTTCTGAAGCGCCCAATTATAAGAATGACTGGCCATCAGATATAACCCTATGGATAAATGATATAGAATGTGCTACTTGGACAAGCCCTGGAGATTTTGGAGGTAGGCGAGGTAAATTAAACCCGCCGTTTTGGTCAGATGGTTCAACTCAATTTGGGAAACTAATACAGTTTAAGGCAAATAGTGAAGGATTTTTTATCAACGAACGACGAGTTTCAGATGTCAACATTGATCGTTTGGACCTTAAGAAAGGTAATTTCGTTGATGTGAAAATCGGTGTAAAAAGTGATGCTGAAAATGCTGCAGGAATGAATTTGTTTGGTGAAAAATTTGGAGATCATAGCCAAAATATTATCCTAAGGTACGACTACAAATAAATTTAGTGTTGACAAAAAATGCCGTTAGGTTTAAAATGAACCTGTAAAGAAACATAATTTATGTTTTAAAACAAAATATATATTTCTTAATACATATTTTTTTGTCGTTAATAACATAAATGTTGTTTAATAACACAATTAATGTTAAAGTATATTTGGGAGGATTTACAATGAAAAAATTATTAGCACTATTAATGGTAACAATTCTGACGCTTGCAGTGGTTGGATGTGGCACCAAAGACGCAACGACTGATGGAAGTGATGACGGTGTAACAAAAGAAAATTCTAGTGATGAAAGCAAGGACGCAAAAGAAGATAAGAAAAATGATTTAGATGAGATTGAATTTTGGTCAGTATTCACTGGTCCAGATGGTGAGAACATGACGGCGATGGTTGAAGAGTATAATGCAACTAACCCGAAAGTCAAAGTTGTTCATAGACCAATTGAAGCAGGAGATTTTTATACTAAGTTACCAACAATGGTTGCTACAGGTGAAGATATTCCTGATTTATCCATAGTCCATGTTGAAAGATTACCATTATTTGCAGAACAAGGTTTGTTGACTGAATTAGATAGTTACATTGCTGCTAATGGCAATATAAAAGCAGAAGATTACGTTCCAGTTGCTTGGGAGAAGGGTAATGTTGGTGGTAAGCAGTATGCAATTCCATTAGATGTACATTCATTTATTACTTACTATAACGAAGACCTGCTAGCACAATATGGTCCAAATGTACTGGATGATGGTGCTATCACATTTGATGAAGTGATTGAAGTAAGTAAACTTGCTAAAGAAGATGGCATCTATGGTATGGGTATCACGTGGATGAGAGTAAAAGCAATGGCATGGTATGCTCAACTTGGTGGTCAGTTATCTGAGAATGGTACAGACCCAAGTATTAATAATGACAAAATGGCTAAAGTTATGAACACAGTTAAAGATTTACATGATAATGGTTACACGAGTCTAGATGGTGAAGATCCGGTTCAATTGTTCCAATCTGGACAAATGGTCTTCTTGCCTGAAGGTATTTGGATGAAAAATAGTTTGACACTTGTGGATACACTTAATTTTGGTATGACTCAATCAATTCAATTTGATCCATCTATCCAAGGGAACTGGACATCCTCACATCAGATGGTTATCTTAGATAATCCAAATATGACAGATGAGAGAGCAGCAGCTGTACTTGACTTTATTGAATGGGTTGGAGAAAACTCAATTGAATGGGCAAGAGCTGGACAGAATCCTGCATCTCTTAAAATACTTGAGAATGAAGAATTTATGACTATGGGTCAAGGGTTTTTACTTGAAGCTACAGACTCACTTATTATTCATGATTATAAGTACTATGGATTTGCAGCAGAAGCCATTGATAAATTCTGTTGGGACGTCCCATTTGGAAAAGTTGATATAGAAGAAGCTTTGCCAAGTGCTGAGAAAGAGATTGCCGATAGGATAAGTGAGTTAAATTAAACAAAAAGTGTTACAAAGAGCAAGATAATAGTAATGAGAAAGCAAATAGGATAATTCTAAGGGATTATCCTATTTGAAAGAGGTCAAATATGAAGAAATATATGAATAAAGTGACACCTTATCTCTATATAGCTCCTCACATAACATTGTTTTTAGTATTCTTTTTATTACCAGCAATCTTTGGTGTGTATATTTCTTTTACTAAATGGGATTTGTTTGGGGAGCCGGTGTTTGTAGGACTTGAGAATTATAGAACAATATTGTTCGACACGGAATCTACATTCTATGAACAACTAAGGATTGGACTTTTTAACACATTTAAGTTTGTTGTTTTAAGTGTACCATTTTGTATAGCAGTTCCGCTTGCAATGGCTGTAGCAATAAAGGCTAAGCCCTTTGGAAGCAAATTATTTCAAGCAATATTGTATTTGCCATCCCTTTTCTCGATTTCAGCTGTAGTCTTATCCTGGCAGTTTATGTTTCATAGGAGTATGGGACCAATAAATAATATTTTAGACCTTAAAATCAACTGGTTTGGTGAACAGCCATATGCATGGATTACACTTATCGTTATTACAGTATGGTGGTTTATTGGTGGCAACATGATTATATATCTCGCAGCATTGTCAGGTATTGATCAAACCCTATATGAAGCAGCTAAAGTAGACGGTGCGGGTTTTATCAAGCAATTTATTCACGTCACTATACCAGGCATGATTTACCCCTTGACCTATACAATCATATTAACAACAATAGCTCAGTTCAATGTTTATGGGCAACCATTTATGCTAACAAGCGGTGGACCTAGAAACTCTACACGTGTCTTACTCATGTATATTCGGGAGAATGCCTTTGGAACAGGTGGGTCTATTGCAGGCATATCATCTGCAATGGCATTAATACTTGGCCTTTGTATCATGATTGTATCAGTCTTTCAGTTAGTTATTATTAGAGTGGATAAATAGGGGGGCATAAGAGTGAATAAGTTAAAGGCGAAATTACCAAAGATATTGGCTTTTCTTTTTTTGATGACAATAACAGCATTCTGGCTATTTCCAATTATCTGGACTGTGTTTTCTTCATTCAAGTCAGAGCTTGAGACCATCAAGGCAGGGTATAAGTTCATGCCTATTGAATGGGTCTTAGACAATTATAAGATTATCCTGAAAAGTAAAACGGCACCAATGATCATATGGTTTATGAACTCAATGTTTATATCTGGCACGCATACAATACTTATGGTGGTAGTTGCATCATTATCTGGTTATGCATTTGCTAGGTTAGACTTTAAGGGTAGGGACCTAATATTTTGGATGCTCCTTGGGAGCTCAATGTTTCCAGCGGTTGTCAACTTAATACCAAGTTTTAGGATTGTACATTTACTTGGTTGGATCAACACACCATGGGCAATAATAGTACCAGGACTAGGTGGTGTTTTTAATATATTTCTAATTAGACAATTCTTGCTAGGAATACCAAGAGAGTTAGATGAGGCAGCAAGGATTGATGGCGCGAGTCGCTTTCAAATTTACTTAAAGTTGATTTTACCATTATCAAGGCCAGTCCTTACAGTTGTGGCATTATTTAGCTTTACAGGTTCCTGGAATGATTTCTTGTGGCCGTCAATCGTCATTAATGATATTGAGAAAATGCCACTAACACCTGGACTTAAACTTTTGCAGGGAGCTTTTGTAGGTAAACTTGGCCAGTTAAGTGCTGGTGCGGTTATTGCAATTATTCCACCAATATTGATATATTTGGTGGCTCAACAATATTTTATTAAAGGAATGAATTTATCAGCTGGTCTTAAAGGTTAGCGCTAATATAGGAGGACGATTGAATGAAACAAGACAGAAATCAGTATCCAAGACCTCAGATCAAAAGAGATGAATGGTTAAATCTTAATGGAGAATGGGCATTTGCCTTTGACGATGGTGACATAGGTAGTTTGAGTGAGTGGTATTTAGACCATGATTATGATCTCACTATTAATGTTCCTTTTACCTACCAGTGTGAAAAGTCGGGCCTTAATCTAAAAGAACATCATGATATAGTTTGGTATAAAAAGGAATTCGTATTACCAGCGACGATGAGTAAGCAACGATTGATATTAAACTTTGGTGCAGTCGACTATAAAGCGGATATTTGGCTCAATGGCAAACATCTTTTAACACATGAAGGTGGTCATGTACCCTTTTCAGTTGAAATTACTGGTACAGTAGAATCAGGTCAAAACACACTGGTTGTGAGAGCTCAAGATTATATGTATGATTTAGAGTTACCAAGAGGTAAGCAGTATTGGAAGCTTGAGTCGGAAAGTATATTTTATACAGGAACCACTGGCATATGGCAGACGGTGTGGATTGAACCAGTTGGTAAGTCCTATCTGACAAAAATATGGTTAACACCAGATATTGACAAAAAGGCAATATCACTGGAATATGAAGTAGATACTAGAGAATCTCAACTAATGTTAGGTGTTGAGATTAAGCTTGATGATAACTTACTAATCAAAGATACAGTTTCTGTTCTTAATGGTAGGGGTAAGAGAGAGTTTAATCTAGATCATAGTATTTCACAAGTGTGGCATTTTTATGAAGGTTTTACTTGGACACCAGAAAATCCTGTTTTATTTGATATGGTACTAGAACTTAAGGATGCTAAGTCTACTTATGATAGAGTTGAAACATATTTCGGCATGAGAAAAGTTGAGATTGTTGATGGTGTATTTATGCTAAACAACAAGCCATATTACCAGAAATTATTGTTGGACCAGGGATACTGGGAGGAGTCATTACTCACAGCCCCTAATGATGAAGCGTTCATAAGAGATATTGAACTGTCCAAGGAGATGGGTTTTAATGGTGTGAGGAAACACCAAAAGATTGAAGATCCTAGATATCTATATCATGCAGATAAGATGGGTTTTTTGGTTTGGGGCGAGATAGCAAGCGCCTATGTCTATTCACGTAAATATGTAAGAAGAATTACAAATGAATGGATGGATATGATTGAACGTGATTATAATCACCCTTCAATTGTTGTCTGGACGCCACTTAATGAATCCTGGGGTGTTGATGGGATTATGAACAATAAAGATGAGCAAGATCATGCTGTTTCCATGTACTATATTACCAAATCACTAGATCAAACACGGCCAGTCATATCAAATGATGGATGGGATCATGCAAAGACTGATATACTGACAATACATGATTATGAGGACAAGAAAGAAGTACTACTTGAGAGATATAGTTCAATTGATTCAATTCTTGGAAGTACACCAGCAGGCAGAGGTATGTTTGCTAAAGGGTGGAGTTATGAAGGTCAGCCTATTATGATCACCGAGTTTGGTGGCATATCCTTCCAACAAAGTGATTGGGAAGGGTGGGGTTACTCAAGTGCAGATTCAGTAGATGACTTCATTAGCAGATATCATAAGGTTGTGTCAGCTATGCTTGAATCACCACTAGTTCAAGGCTTTGCTTATACACAACTTACTGATGTAGAGCAGGAAATAAACGGGTTATTAACTTATGACAGAAAGCCAAAAGTTGATTTGTCAATTATTCGACAGATCAATGAAGGGAAATGGCAAACATGAGCAAAAGAGATGTAAGCATTGATATTTATAAAGGCCTTTTAGTCTTTGGTATGGTCTACTGTCATATACTACAATTTTTTGTGGACCTTTCTAGCCATCAGGGGGCTGAATATATTACTTGGTTTATTAATGCGATCACTTTTTCGGGATTTGTTTTCACTTTTGGCTATACAAGTTCTATTGCATATTTCTCAAGAGACTTTAAGAATGTCTACAAAAAGATGCTCTTAAGTTCAGTAGCTTTACTTACGGCATTTTATATTTCAGGGATAGCGTTCCGTGTGTTTGTTACTAATAATCGATTGAGTATTGACATGGTAAAAAATATTGTCTTACTCAATGATATTCCAGGCTGGTCTGAGTTCATTGTTTCATTTGCTCTATACATACTTTTGGCAGTCATACTATTTAAGCCCCTTAAGAGCTTTGTAGAAGTAAAACCTGCCTTTTGGACTATAACGAGCTTGCTGCTATTAACGACATTCATACCATATGAAATGATTGAATCTACTCAGCTTGGTCTATTACTTGGTACAAGAAAATTTGCAGCATTTCCAGTCATACAGTATATGCCTTTTTATTTGCTTGGTATATATTTTAGGAGATATGAAATTGGCTTTAACAAAAAGATGTTAATAGGATCAGTCATATTAAGTGGGGCTTCTCTTGTCTATATGAGCACAAATAACTGGTCTCTTCCAAGTCGTTTTCCACCATCAATTTTTTGGATTATATTACCCTGTGTAGGACTTTATGGGTATTATTTACTTAGCCGTTTTATGACTCGGACAGGCTATATAAAAGCAATATTATCAGGACTCGGACAAAACTCACTAGTTTATCTGTTGCTTAGTAATGTGATCATATTCGCTTTGGATGGTACGAAAGGGCTTGTTCAATTAGATGTCTTTACTGGACTACTTGCAAATCTAATACTGCTTAGTCTAATACACTTTATAATTTATATGACGAATAAAATAAGACTTGCTGAGTAGAAGGAGAATTAGATGATGCAACATTTAAAAGTACTTATTAGCATTTTATTACTAGTATTAGTCTTAGCGGGAGGTTGTCAAATGGAAGAAGAAAAAAAAGACATAGAATATGAGCAAGCTAATGAGTTGCAAGTATTGATCAATGAGGAGATTTTCTTTAGTAATCCATTAAATGTTCATAATATTGGAGATCCCTTTATTCTAAAAGCGTCTGATGGAAAATACTATCTTTATGCAACCAGCGACGGCAATAACGGTTTCAAAGTGTGGACATCTGATGACATGATAAACTGGGAGGAGAATGGCCTTAAAGCACATTCAAAATCAATTGACGGCTGGGGCTATAAGGATTTCTGGGCACCTGAGGTTTATGAATGGGATGGTAAGTTTCACATGTACTATTCTGCTAGGTGGAAAGAGAACAATTCGCTCAGAATTGGGCATGCTATAAGTGATTCCCCACTTGGTCCATTTGTAGACGTTAGTAATCAGCCTATGTTTGATCTTGGCTATGCTGTCATAGATGGTCATGTGTTTATTGATGATGACAACAAAGCGTTCTTCTATTTTTCACGTGACTGCTCAGAGAATATTGTTGGGATATATCATGAAAGTCATATCTATGGTGTTGAGCTTGCTAGTGATAGGAACACCTTTATTGGTGAACCTTTACTTCTGAGTAGCCCATCGGAGGATTGGGAGAAAAAATCTGGTGATTATCGTTGGAATGAAGGACCATTTGTTGTGAAGCATAATGGTAAATACTATCTTAATTACTCTGCAAATTTCTACGGTGGCAAGCACTATTCAGTTGGCTATTCAACTTCAGCTAAGCCACTAGGACCCTTTGTTAAAGGGGATGATAGCCATTTGATTTATGCCGAAGAAGCTTGGAAAGATATTTCGGGTTCAGGCCATAATATGTTAATCCCTATAGAAGATTCCTCACTTTACTATAATGTTTATCACACGCACACAGTAGCTGCAATTGGTGGAGGAAGTAGATCATTAAATCTAGGCATTGTTGGTATTGGTCAAGACGGAACGATGTTTTCAAATTCTCCAAACTATGCAAATCAATTAAAGCCTGAGTATTTTGAAAAAGCCTTGATGTTTAAGGACCATTATCGTGTGGAGAAGAATGGTAGTCTTGAAACCAGACTTACAGACCATCAGATAGGTCTGTATTCAGGTGCTAATCATATTAATAAGAATGTTGAAATTGGCTTAGATGATACTATTGAAGTCATATTTGATAAATCATATAAATTAGATACGATACTATTGTATGATGGCGTTGGAAATGCTACTTTAGAGAAAGTTGAGCTTGAATTTAGCGACGGTAGCCTTGTTCGAGAACTTGGCTTTGATAACGAACCCGGAGAGCCAGCTATTATATCTTTCCTAGATGTAGAGGTTAAATGGGTTAAAATTAGAAATATATCTAAGTATAAAGGAAGTCTATCAGAAATCATTCTTGTACCAAAAGACTGAGCAAATTTGACATCTGTAAGCTGTTGCTAGATGATAGAGTTTGAGCAAGAAGGTTATTGATCCTGGGTTTGCACTTGATAGATATATGAGCTAATGTTAATATAAACATAGAAATACGTGTTTATCGGAAGGATTTTCCGCAAAGTATCTTATGATTATTATTTATAATAATCTATTAAGGTACTTTTTTATTGTAAAAAAACATAGAATAAAAGGAGGAAGTATGAAACTATTTATATTACATATTAGCGATCTGCATATTACTGAAGATATGGACTTATCACAAGTGCAGGCAAGTCATGTGGCTGGGGTTTTGCAAAGACATACATTGAATCCAGCTGAAGAATCTGTATTGATTCTTGTAAGTGGTGATGTAACATTTTCCGGAAAGCTAGAAGAGTATTTAGTTGCAATTGACTATTTTACATCTTTACGCACGCACATTCAAGAATTAGGGATAGATGATGTTACATTTATTTTTGTTCCAGGCAATCATGATGTCGATTTTAGTAGTACGAGTGCTTCAACGAGGCAGATAGTATTGAAAAATCGAGATTCATTAACATCTCTCGATACATCATCATTAGGTCTTGTATTGAATGCACAAAGTAATTTTTGGGATTTCATGGAGGTATTTTCAGGAAAGACGGTTTCTAGTCCAATAAAGAAGTTAGTTGATTCGTTGACTTTGGAGTATTATGGGAAAAAAATAGGTTTACTTATGGTAAATACGAGTTGGGCATCTGCTAAGAAAGAGAAGCCATCTACTCTTGTCACTGATCAGGGTATATTTGAGCAATTTAGTACAACGGATAAATTTAAAGAATTTCGTGAATGCGATATTAGACTATCTCTTTTACATCATCCTTATCAGTGGTTTGAGGAGGAGAGTAAAAAGCACCTTCAGTCTTACCTTGAAGACGTTTCAGATATGATAGTTTTTGGACATGAACACTTATCAAATATATATGTTAAAGATAACTTTACAGAACGGAAAAACTACTATATACATGGTGCTGCATTGGTACCACATGACCTTGAGGGCAGTGCATTTAATTTAATGGAATTAGAACTTGATAATATGACAGAAAGTCTATTCTGTTACTATAAGGGTCCTGTTGATGCCCTCTATGATATGGTTGACAATCCAGTTAAGAAAAGGAGAATTAGCATTGAACGCTATAAAAAAGATAACGTGCATCTTAAGCAAGAGTTTTATGATAGATGGCTTAATGATCTTGGTTATACAATCCATCATAAGTATGCAAACGAACTAAAATTAGATGATATTTTTGTTTTACCTGACTTTGGTCAGTATTTGGGAAAAGACAAGTATATCTATGTTAAAGATAATGATTACTACGATATCATTTTAAATTCAAAGAGGATAATCATATCAGCAGAAGACCAATATGGTAAAACCACAATATTAAAAGACTTATACAAGTATTTTTTAGATAACAAGATTATTCCATTGTACCTACAAGGAGAAGACATAAAGTTCGGTAAAGAAGATGATATCAGGAAATATCTTGAAAATGCATATGGGAAGCAGTATCAGGATTCTTGTCTTAACATGATTGCCCAGAGTTCAAGCGATAGTAAAGTTGTTCTTATTGATGATTTTGATAGTATAATGCTTAGTAAGGTGTCCCTTGAACATTTCTATAGTGTCATAATGAGTAAGTTTGATTATGTTGTTATTACTACCAAAGACACAGGAATACTCAATAGAAGTGATTGTATGGAACTTATTAATGAAATTCATGATGAGTATGTACATCTATTCATTTTAGAAAGTGGTAAGTATGTATTGAATAAATTGGTTAGAAAATGGCTTAGGTTAAATGAGACCTTTAAGCAGATTGTAGATCCAGTAGCATTTGACAGTAAAGTGGACGAGTTATTTAAACGAGTACTTGGCGTGCAAAATGAGAGTCTCTTTGAACATACAATTTTATCTCAGCTTACAATTTTATCTATATTGGATTCAGATTATGATGAAAAAAATATTTCACAGTATGCCCACGTTTATAAGCCACTTATTACAATGCAAATAATTAGGGCATTTGCCAGTGATCAGCATAATATCACAAAAACACTTGCTATCCTAGGGGTTATAGCTTATAGGGTATATATCATAGGTGAGAACAATCCTACTTATATGTTTGACGATACCTTAGTACAAGACTCCATTCATGAATATTTTGAGGATTTTGGTGAACGAATGGGGATTACTAAACTTATCAATGTAGCGATTGAATCAGAACTATTTGTTGAAACAGAGAGCAGTCTATATAGATTTAAGTATAATTATGTCTACTACTATTTTGTTGCTCAGTATCTATATAATAATGCTGTAGATAGTAATATCTTATATGAAAATATTCATTATGAACCAAATGCGAACATTTTGCTATTACTATCATATGAGTATGGTAGTAGAAACAATCCGGTATTTGATCAATTGGTTAGTAGAGTTGATAAAATGTATGACGAATATGAATTATACGACTTTCAAAAAATTAATTCTTTCTCAAATCCAGAGTATATTAGGGATGTAATAACTGAACAAAAGGAAGTAGCTGCAACACCTGAAGAATTTGAAAAAGTTGATGAGCAAAGAGCTAATTATCTTCAATCTGTTGATGAGTCTGATAAGAAAAGAAGGAAGCTGGTAAAAGAAATAAGTGATAATGACGGACTCGATATGGTAAAAGATTTACATAGTGCCTTAAAAACATTAGAAATCATCAGTGAAATACTTAAAAATTACTCACCTCAGATTAAGAAGGATAGTAAAGAGAAGGCTATAACTAAGAGTATTTCCCTAATACAAAGAATCACTTACTATTTTAGTCTTGAATTAGAGAAGTCACTGTTAAGTATTCAAGAATTTATGCATGAAAAAATAGAAAAGGATGAAGAAATTTCGATTCCAGAAAACTCTACTGAAGTACTAAATAGTGTGGTTGCCTATCTCTCTAGAATATGGGAAAGAGTTGTATATTCTTCACTTGGAAGAGCAGAAAAAATAGTGGATAATAAAAGCCTGATTGAATTTTTTCAGACAATTAGGAATAATAATGGTGGGAACTTCTATAAAATAACGGCAATTATGCAAAAAATCAAGAATATGGAAGGTCATTTCCCCATCTCTGATATTGAGAAATTTCTATCAAAAGATAACCCTGATTATTTTTCAAAGTCACTATTGAATCACTTTATTTTTCAAAGTTTAAAAATTAGAAAATATGACTATAGAGAAAAACAGCGCGTTCTTGCCCTAATAAACAATCAAAAAGCTGAAGCTTTTTTAACGGTTGAGCATGCCAAGCACGATTCAAGGAATATAGTTAAATAATCTTCATAGTACATATCTCAAAAAAGTTATGATTTCTTTATGTCGTGCAATTAGACCCTATTTATATAAATAGGGTCTAATTTATATGGGGATTATGTTGATTAAAAGAATAGGTATTTTACTAGCTAATAACTGATTTGAAGATGGTTAGTAAAATAAATAATAGTATTTTTCCTCTATGTAAAGGCACCATCGTTTAGTAACATATCAATAGGCATACCTACATAGTCAAATGTAGGTATATATCTGTTATCTACAAGTTTTTTATCCGCATACATAAGAAGGTTTTGGGCAACGGAATAATATCTCCTATCTGCATTTTTATACATAGCTATGGCTTTCATCATAAATAGTTCGCCAAGGGTAGATTTGTAGTACTGAATTCTATCTTTTCTAAGAAGTTCATCTACCGATTTGATAATAGATTCATTATTTCCTTTGTGCAAATCAATCCACATAATACCTAAGTGAGCTGTTAAGTAAAAATCATGCTCCCTAACAGAGTGGTGTGACCGGGCTTCATACGATTCGATTACAGCATTGAAGTAACGTAAAGCTTCATAATATTTACCTTCATCTGAATATGAGATTCCAAGAATAATTGAAATCTGTGTTTCAATATAAAAATGGTACCTGTTACTGAGTATCTTATTAGGTCCTAAATTTAAATTAAATAGTAAGGTTTCAAGTATTGGTATAGTCTTCTCAGAGCTTCTTACCTCACTAAGTTGAAGATTTTTCAGAGTGTCAAAATAATCAAACAACTTTATCTTCTTATCTTTGTATTTTGTGCTTACAAAATGATCTTTGTAGGATTCACCACTAATCACAAGTTCACTGATTAGACCCTCAATATTTCCTGTATGAAGCATTTCATTTGTCTTGCCGATTAAGCTATCTGAAAAGAAGTCGTTTGGTGTTCTAAATCTATGAACCAGGTAGTTCAAATCTACTTTATAGATTGCTGACAAAAGTTCAAGTGTTGATAACCTTGGCTCGTGATGACCATTTTCAATTTTTCTAAGTGTGGCTACAGCAATACTTGTTTGCCTGTGTATCTCTTTTTGGGTGTAACCACACTTTTTTCTAATATATTGCAATTCTTTTCCAAATTCTACAAGATTTATCGCCATATAAGCCCCCGCCCTATAATAAACACTCATTTTTGATGACTAAATACCTATTATCATAAGTATAACAAAGATTTAATACTTATGGAGGTAATGATGAAAAATTTATTAGGATATTGTTTAGCAATTATTGCAGTTATGGTTATGATATTATCTTTTTTCCCATCTGAGACTGAAACATATTCAGATGACATTCCGCATTATCCAGGCGGAGGACAGACACAAGTAGTTTCTGAATTAGCTGAGTGCTAGAAAGATAGGGTGAGGCTGTGCTACTCACATTTAAGGAAAAAGATTATATAATGATCAAGATGTTAGCAGACAAAGAAGGCATTAGTCCAGAAATGTTATTGAAAAATGCTGGAGACCTAGTACATAACTATACGGATATCTATGAGAACCCTAAAACAAGTCAAGACTACAGCAAACAGGTAGAGGTGGAGTTTGGGGTAAGTGAAGTTGAGTATAGAAGAATCGCAGATAGGGCGAATCGCTATGGCATAACACTTGAAATGATATTACTTGAAGCTGTTAGATTGTATGATCTGGTTAATGCATAAGTTGAGATGCGGTATGAGAGGATAAGATATGCTAGAGACAAAAAGGGGTATGGTAGTTGGTTATGAAGATAAACATGCAATTGTAACACATAAAAAAGAAGTGGTTTATATTTCAGATGATAGGTTTAGTGATAACGATAGAGAAGATAAGGCAAAAGGCTATATTGGATCTATTGTTTCATTTTGTGTTACTAGTAAGATAAATAATCGCTTACACGGAGATAGAATTACGGCTTTAGAGCAGATTAGACAAATAAGTACCATCAGCAAGGGATGTGACTTAAAGGCGCATGTCTTAATGGTTTTTCCAAAAGTAATACTTGTAGAATGTGAAGGCCATGAAGTCTTTATTCCTGTACAAAAATGTTTGCCTTATTGGAACGATAACTTACAAGTGTCAGGTGAATTTGAACCAGGTGATGACATTGAAGTAATTGTAGAAAATATTGACCCAATTCAACTAAAGGTAAAGTTTCTTCAAAATCTATCAAAAGTAAAAAGAGGAGGCAATTATCTTGGTGAAGTAAAATCAGTGACTGAAAAAGGGTCATTTATTAAATTGTCTTTATCAGATGTTATTGTTCACTGTAGGCCAGTTGACTGGAGAAAATCTTTAATAGCTGATGACACGGTTATCATTGAAGTTACCGAAATAAAAGAAGAGCAAAATCGGGTATATGGTTTTGTACGTCGTAGAATTAGAGGTAAACGAACTTGAGCACAGAACTTACCAATAAAGACTATAAAATCATAGATTTTATGTCAGAGTTTCCCGTTGCCAAAATGGAGCATCTAAAGGTTTTTATAGGTTATAATTCTAGAAATCTTTATAGACTTAGAAATAGTGGCATGGTAATTGTAGAGGATGAAATAATTAGACTTAAAGGGAAAAAAATAGATAGTAGTGAGTCTAAGAATATACTTATTACATTGGATGTCTTAGTACATTATTACAAGAAAGGTTACATTACCAAAGAGTTGGACTATTTGAAGACTATGGATATGCCCTATTATGCTATGGCTAAGTCTTCTAAAGTAGATAACTTTATTTACTTTGCTGTAGTAAACATTGGAAAAGAGCTCTTGCAATCAAAGCTAATCGATAATGATAACAACGGGAATGTTGTGATTATCATTGAAGAAAAAAGTCAAAAGGAAGACCTTGATTTGAAAGTTCCTATTGCTAGATTAGAAATTTACAAGGATCTATGTCTTGATTAGTGTGAGGAGACATGCCATTAAGAGATATGTCACTCGTTTTAAGAGTAGGACCTTTAATATTGCACCTAATGAGTGTAAATCTTTGGAAGAAGAGATAATAGGTCTTTATCTTGAAGCTGTGTTGATTATAGAACATGAAGGTAATGGGGAGATATTTGCTTTCATAAATGGTGAAGTCGTTATGATTGTACGAAAGTTAGGTAGGATTGCTACAATCATAACGATTTTGTCAAGAAATGAAATGACAAAAGAAAATTGGTGGTACAGAGAGGGGATATAAATGTATAAAGAAATACTAAAAAGGTTTCGTACCTTATTTTTAATGTGTCTTACCCTAGTGTCTATAGGCATGACCAGTTACGCAACAACCACAAGTGACCAGGTCATAAAAGAACTTGAAAAAAGATCAGCACCTATAGACATTGTACTGGCTATAGTACTCTTTATAGAGGTTATAGCTGTTGGATTTGAGTTTATCATTAACAGAAAACTAGCTGACAAAAGGGGTGAAACTTTGTCCGGTATACCTTGGTTAATTGGTGGCACAGCATTTATAGCTTTTGGTATACAAATTACAAGGATGATACTAAGCTAATGAGACTTTATAACATCATAATGGACCATGAAACAGAAGATAAGATAATAGGAGGTAAGTTAACTCTTAGACAAGGTTTATATCTAAGTGTTACTGTTATCTACTTTGCATCTGTTTTCTTGTACCACGAAGTCTATACACCTATGTGGTTAGCTTTTAAGATTTCTTCATCTACGATTATTCTAACAACATGCCTGTTACTAGCCTTTGTTAAGAGGAAAGATTACTATCTTGATCATTACTATTTTAAGAAATTCAGATTTTTACTAAGAAATAAGAGCGCGGTTTACAGAAAATATTGAGGAAGTATGGGAGAACACAATGAGAAAGGTTTATATTTTTTTTGCCATAGCTATCTTGACATTAAATATGACATCATACATGACACAAAGTAGCCTCTTTAATGATATGAGTCACAATGACTGGTTTTTCGAGAACGTATCAAGTTTAGTTGATGAGGGTATAATAGTAGGTTATGGTGATGGACAATTTAAACCGAATCGAGCTATAACTGTTGATCAGTTTATTAAAACCATGGTAGTTGCCATGGGCTATGATACAGGTAATGGAGAAGATTACTGGGCTAGTAAGTACATAGATAAAGGACTCGAACTTGGGTTCATTAAAGAAAATGAGTTCATAGATACTAGAAGGCATATTAACCGAGAAGAAATGGCTATGATAGCAGTGAGAGTTGTTGAATCCCTAGAGAATAAAACTACATATATTTACAATAGGTCAGATAATGACTTGCTTCTTAATCAACTTTCCGATAGGGCAGCTATATCTAATAGTGCAAAAGAGACATTTGTTTCAAAGTCCTATGAACTTGGTTTAATAACCGGTTACCCTGATGGTAGTTTTAAACCTATTGATAAATTAAAGCGCTCAGAAGCATGTACAGTCATAAGACGAGTGATTGATCAATCTATTAGGCAACCATTTGAGGTCGATGACTATATGGCCAGAGAAGAAGAACTAGAAGAGACACATGGCTTTTCACCATTTTCTGATGGACATACTGAAGGGCTAGTCACTAAATCTAGTCTTAAAAATGATGCTATTAATTTTAGCTTTGATAGTGGTTTATCTTTTTCTATGGATGACAAGGAAGATGGTGTTTGGTCACTTATCTATACTTGTTTTAAACATGAAGACTTTCCTACAGCTGGTAATCAAGAAATCCAGCTATATGAAGTAGAGTATATATTGAAGGAAGTTGTCGGTGGTACTGATGATATGACTATTGAAGATATAGCAAACATTCTAAGGCAGAAAGAAAAGAAAGCTGATGAAACATATACTAAAACATTTGTTATAGACAAGGATAAAAAGATACTTGTAAGAGGCTCGACATCTACAGAGTGGGATATTGAGATAATCGGTACAGGGTTTTGAGTAATAATAAGAGATGGATTGTAATTTTTATACTCACGATGTTCATTTGCATCCTCCTTTTGTTTAATGTAGGAGCTGTTGGTATTGATGAAAATATGGAAGAAGAAGTAATAATCGACCAGACTAATATAACATCTGTTAGTGAGGCAATATATGAGAGAAACACAGTTTTGAGATCTCTACTAGTGCAGATGGGTTATTCTGACATTCAGATTTCTAAACGTCTATTAAACTCTGAGGATGTGATAGACACATTTTATTTCAGATATGGGATGATAGTAACCGGAAAAATTGATAGTAATAAAAAGCCTATGATATCTGATCCGGAGATTAAAGTATCTCAAGATGTTGATGATGATGGAGATTATAGAATACTAGGTAAGAGTGTTGCTGGTGAGTGGGTAGAGAACCCATTTTTTGATTCTACACCGTTAGATGAAATTGATAAAAGAGATTGGATTGCTAGTGATGATTACACAAGGATTAGTAAGAGTGTAATAGGTCCACTAATAAATGAGGACAGTCTTTTTACAACCACAGATCTAATTAAGAGATACTACGTAAATTTTCTGGTTGGCTTTAAAGAAGACTATGCCCTTTACTTAAGTCAGGATTTCTTTGACGAGTTTGATGATGCCAATGTTGACTTTCAAAACCGATATCTTGCTGGTGAATTTGGTCTTAATGATATAGATAAAGGCTATGATTCATTCTGGCAGGTAGGTTCAGGTGGGGGCAGCATTACCGGAACTGACATGGGTCAATATATAAGAATAGTTTCTATACCTACTGAGCATTCTAATGGTCTTGCCTATTTATTTCATGAGCGAGGGAACAAAGTATATTACTTAAGTGTCCCTTTATTATCGGATGCCTATGTGAAAAACCAACTTAGTCCCAACATTGCCGTGGGTGGAGAAATTATAGTACCACCTCTTGTGCAAGATGAGATTATAGTGGACGGAGAATTAACCTTTGATATCACTGCAAGTGATCACATAAGTCACTATGAGATAGTTAATATTAGTCAAGGTCTTGAAATCTTAGGTAGTCAAAGTGCTTCTATTAATGGCGGGCTAAAGTCCTTTAAAGGCGCCATTCCCATACATGTTGCTATAGAGGGTTCCAGTAAAACTGTCTCTCTTACCATCAATGCTTATGATGTAAATGGCAACATGGCAAGTACCACTTTAGAAGCTACAATTAGTCGAGTAGGTGATGAGCCAAGAACCACTGACAAAATGGACCCTAATGTCTCAGCACTCTTAAGGGCTGACAAGAGAGGTCAAGAAATCTATGATGTTGGACAAGGTATTCCATCAAGTGAGACACTATACGCTCAGGTAAGAGCAAGAGAGTACCTGTTAAATGAGGTCTACGAAAAGGTTGAAGCATCAAGGTCCTATAGGGTCTCTGTAAAAAAAGAGTATGAGCTCATTTGGACAGAGATAGTAAATGGTGTGTCTGAGATAAAGTCAAAAAAAGAAGTTAAGACCAAGACCTATACCATAAATAAAAACTATAGTTACCATAAGGTCATTAACTTTGATGTCTACAAGCTTTCAGATGCTGTCCTTAGTTCTGATGTATTACCTCATGAATCTATTGCACTAATTGCTAAAGGTATTGAGGAAAAGAACGTTGATGTCATAGTCTACAATGACAACCTAAAGGATACCAGTTCGGGTCTAACCATTACCCACTGGCTACCCACTGAGCAAATTGATGGTGGTTTGTCGGGTCAACCTGATCTTCCAGAGTCCAATTGGTACACTCATGCAGAGCATGCTACAGGTACTTTGAGTGCCAGAAATGATAGAGTCATTTTTGATGGACTAACAGTCCTTGATGACGCCTGGCAAGTTCTACATGCTAATAATATAAGTCCGATTGATACTTCGACCCTTTGTCATGAAGATGCCCTATATGAGCCTTCAATAAAGATTCCACAGACACGACTTAATGGCACATATGAAACAAGTGGGCAAGTGTCCTATGAAAATGTTTATACACTGGCATCTAGCACAGTATCTAACATTGATATGCCAATATCATCCATAAATTCCGTGGCCCTACATACACCGGTGGTTTGCTATCCTAATCTTTTTGATGCAAGTGACCACCTTCAAGTAGAAAATCATGATGATTTACCTAGCTTGGTTATTGATCAGGAATTTAAGCTTGATATTCCAAGCTTTGGCCAACACCTTGATATTAAGGGTTTTGGTCAAAGTGACTATGCTGCTTATGTTAGGTCCAAACAAATAAAATTTGATTTTGATGTTTATCTTCAAAGTGACAGTGGTCAGGATCTTTTTATCCCAAATGGTCAATGGTACAGTCTGTCACCGTCAAGTGAAAACGTTGTACTTACCATACCGCACTGGGTAGAAGAAGGTAGTGGCAATGTCTATACTAGGGTCTTTGCCATAAACACACCAGCATCTTATAGTGGCTTATATGATTATAACTATAATAGGGACCTTGATGATTATTTTGCAGTTGATCACATTGCAGTTGATATTTCAGGACAGATTTATGATTTGAGAATTCTATCGACCACTGACAAGGTTTTTAATAAACTCTTTTTTGATGATGGAAAAAGAATAAATGACTTATTTGTTGGTCCATATGACCATCATGGTTTATCACAAGTTCATAGAGATAACTTCCTACCTCTTATGCCTGGAAGTGGTTCTCAGATTATGTATGAGGGTGCACAAGCTCTTGGTCACCCCTTCTTTTTTTCTGTCAAAGTAAGTGGCAACATGGATGGAAAAGATGATTTTGTGGTGGTAAGACCAAGTTTTTATTATGTTGATAAACGAGGACAAAACAGAAAACAAGTGGACCTTTGGTATGAAGTTAATGGCAAACTACTTAGTCTTAAGGACAATCCAAAGACACTTAATATGGCCCTAGATACAAGCTATACAGACATTGATAAAGGTGTTCTTAGTGATACTTTAAGGGTAGAGCTAGACTTGTATGATGATACAAGTCACTTCTCAAATGATGACTATAAAAACTACTACCTCTATGACCTTATTAGAGAGACACAAAAAATAGGGGCAACTGACTTTCTAGCTCTTGATTACAGACAAAGGGTATTTGCAGGTGATATAAAGTCTTTGCCAAGTGATGTTGATGAGATAAAGGCCTTAAGTGGTCAATCCATCTTTTATGGTATGTACCTTGTGCCAGCATCATCTATTGCTGTACCTCGTGGTACCAATGTAAGTGAGGTCGTTAAAGAGACCTTATTAAACGGCTATATCATTGTTAACTTTGATATAAAAACCATCAATGGCTTTACAGGTGATCCAGATGATACACATCTTTCTTATAATGGAGGGTCTCATATGTATGAAAGAGAAGGTTTTATTAATTATAGAGACGATTTTTCTTTGATAAAAGGTGATGTTATCTTTTTTGACACAAACAGACGTGCAGATGAAGACTTTTTCACTGTAGGGACACATTAAGGGGACTATATGAGTGGATTACAAATTACCATTGTACTTGGCAGCATAGTCACAGTATTAGCTTATTACGTTATGTTTAAATACGCAAAAAGCTTAGAGGGTAAGACAAAACGATTTAAGGATAAAAAAATTAAGACCACAAAAGAAGCCTTTACATCAGGAAGAGAAGGTATTGAAGATAAGATTGGCATTAAGAGTATTGGTCAAAACATCATTACCCAAAAAGATGGCACCCTTTGTGTGGTTCTTGAGTACTCAACACCTGATATACCAAGTTTGACCCAGTCAGAAATAGCAGCTTATGAGGACGCCCTACGGCGGGTGGCAATTACACTGCCATGTAACATTAAAGTCATTGAGTATGCAGGAGCTATTAAGACAGTTAAGGCCAATAGGCATCTACTAAGGACCACAGAGTCAGGTATCTTAACAGAGCAGAGCAAGGCATACGGAAGAATGCTTTATGAATCCCTTGGTAAAAAGCAATATGACCGGTCTGAAGTAGAGAAAAAAAAGTATGTTGTACTGGGGGTTAAAGAATCTTCATTTGAAGACGGCTTAAACCTTATTAAGTCTTATACAAGTGCTTTTGTAACAAGCCTTTCAAAGGCGAGAGTTTCTCTTAATCTACTTGATACAACACAGGATATTGATCTTTGTAGGGCACTGATTAACCATGGAACTAGGCTTGATGTTGCAGCTTATGAAAATAGCGGCGGATTTGAACTTATAGGTTCAGGAGGACTAAAATCGTGACTACTATAGATCGTCTAGAAGATCCAAGTTTTACAGGGACCCTAGGAAATCTTGATCTTATATTGCCACCAGCCTTTATTCCCTATGAGGACCATATAAAACTATCTATTAACAATTTAACGGTCATTTATGGAGTCCTAAGCTTTCCTTCTTATCTTCACATAGGTTATTTTGATGAAATTATCAATGAAATGAAAGATAAGGTCCATAAAGTGACCTATTTTTCTAAAATTTCAAATAAGAGGGCCATTGATCTTTTAACAGACCAGATTGTGGTTATGGGCTCTAACTTAAAGGTAAAGGCATCTGATGATGATGCAGCCCTTAAAAAGAAAAGACATGACTATGAAGCTCTTCGTGATCTTCTTCAGTTAAACCAAGAAGTCCTTTTACAGTCGGTTTCCCTTTATAAGGTAAGTGGTCATAGTCTAGAGGACTTAAGAGACCACTGTAATCAATTTGAGAACCTATGTGATAATTTGCAGGTCATTGTTAAGACCCTCATATTTGATCAAGAAGAAGCCTTTAAGAGTATGTTACCAACCCTTTATATGGGCCTTGAAGAAAAGAAGTTTAAGAAGAACATCGATTCAGGAGGCTTTATTTCCCTATTTGCCAAAGGTAAGTCCGGCCTTCTTCATGAAAACGGGACTTTTCTTGGCCACATGCTTGATACAGGGAGTCCAGTGATTTTTGATAGCTTTATAGGACCTCCTTATTTATCTAATCCTATGATGACCATATTTGGTATACCAGGTGCTGGTAAAAGTGTGGCTATGAAGCTTATTGGCAAAAGAGCCAACGCTACATCAGGTGATTCCATCGTCTACTTCGACGTTGAAAAGGAATCTAGAAAGATGGTAGAAGATAGTGGGGGCTACTACGTAGATATTAGACCAGGTGTTAAATCAGGCTTTAACCCACTTGACCTATTTGTAACCCAAGAAGATGGTGTTAAATTTGTTGATTTATCTGGTAAAATCGCTTCTATTAAAGACTTATTATCTGTGGTGTCTGTCCTTATAAGAAAGTGCCCCTTAAGTGGTTCTGAAATTACAACCATGGAGTTTGTCCTAAGGTCTATGTACCAGGAGCTTGCTATCTCTGAAATCCCTGACTCCTTATATGAAGAAAGAGAAAGTGACAGTGAGGGGAGTGATCAGGTTTTTAATTTTAAAGCTGTTAAGAAGAAGATTTTTGTTTTAACAGATCTTAGACAGAGACTTGAAAAAGAGGAAGCAACTAAAGAACTTGCTCAAATGATGCAGCTCATTACAGGACAAGGATCAATGGCCATGTTTGATTGTGAGACTAATGTGGACTTTCAAGTTAAACACAGAATCACAGGTATTGGTTATAAGAAAATTAGAGACAGATCTACTAAAGTATTTGCCATTATGACCATGCTTAATATGTTTTGGTCCATGTTCTCAGATTATGACCTTGTTGGACATGGTAAGAGAATCCTAATTGATGAGGGCTGGGAACTTATTAGGTTACCTGAGATCCTACAGATCCTTGAGGAGATGGCAAGGAAGGGTAGAAAGTACTGGACACAGCTTATTTTAACAACCCACTTTGTTGATGACCTACTTAGGACCAATGAGGGTAGGGCAATTTTAGAGCTGTCTTCAACCAAAGTTATTATGCAGCAAAATGTGGACTCAGTTGATCGTATCGGAGACTATTTTGCCCTGAGTGATGACATAAAAAGTGAACTTTTCATGTTTGAACCAGGCAACGCTATTGTCCTTGCTGGTAGTGAAAAGTTTCAAATGCACTTTGATGTTTTTGACTACGAGATTGATCATGTTTTTACTTAGACTAAATGGAGAGAATATATGTCTTTACTTGAACGTTCAAATGACCTTATAAGTGAACCCGTCCTCATCCTTTTTACTAGTTTTTTATATATAGCCATAAATGCTATAGGTATTTATCTGATTCTTTATAGAAAAGATGAGGTCAAAAGAGCAAGGTTACTTAAGGGAATTCCTATAGCAATAGGTGCAAGTGTTATCATAGGTTTTTCATTTAGGATTACGACAGCCCTATCAGATTTGATGACAGGTCTTTATAAGACCGCAAGTGGATCAGAGGCTGTGGCTCATGAGCTAGATACTTTAAGGCCCATGGCTGGTGACGTCGGTTTTACTGAGCGACTGATCTCAGGTATTGTCGGCTACCTTGTCGAATCTGTTCTCTACCTTAGGGAGATTATTCTTGGGAATGATATAAGTATTTCTGAGATTATCTTTTCCGCAAAAACAAATCCTTTGATTGCCATGAGGGTTCCGCTTACTGGAGGAGGATTCATAAACCTTTATGAGCTTATGATGGCTATTGCCTCTATAATCATATTACTTTTGGTTATTAGAACAGGCTTTATGGCACTAAAGCTATCCTATGATGAGACCCAGGGGTCTTATGTGAGAGAAAATCTTGAACGCTGGATATCTGTCCCTGTCTTAATCGCCATAGCCCCTATCTTTATAGTAGCCTTTACAGGGATTGTAGGAGAACTTTTAAGTTTGTTTGCCCTTATGGATTTTTCTGGGTCCTACGCTGATATTTATGGCCTTGAGACCTCTGATTATGGCCTTGGTGTGGCCATTGCCCAGCTATACATGTTATACGTTGAATTTAAACTCTATATTATTATGCTCTCAAGAGATTTTATCTTAAATGCCCTATATCTTATTGCTCCTGTGGCCATTGCACTGACTGGCCATCCAAAGGAGTTTACGGCTTTTAATAGTTTGCTTGGGACACTGATTAAATTTTTGTTTTTGCCTTTTATTTATGGACTTGCTTATACCATCGTTATGGTGGTCTTATCCACACATCCAAAGGGCAATAATCCAATTATGATGATCATTGGCCTTGGCTTTATCTTTACCATAGCGGATATCTTTATATTAATTTTAGCTGTAAAACAGTCTTCTCAGGCTTCAAAGGCTGGAGACGGGGGTGCATCAAGAATGATCGCTGGGGCAGCCATGACCACCATGGCCATTGCAAGACATTCTGGCTCATCATCTAAGACTAGAATAAATAGTACAATGACAGGATCAAAGTCTGATCAGGTCATAAATGCATCTTTATCAAGTCTTAAACAGTCAGCAACATCAAATGCCATAAGACTAGCAGATAAGGTAGGCCTTGATAAAGGTTTAATAAAAGCTGGTGGAGACACATTTGGCATAGCTGGAAACTTGCTTGGTCGAGCCCTAACATCATCACCTTTAAGGATGACCACATCCCTTGGGGCTGGCCTTGTGGCAACTGCTGCAACAGGTAATCCTTTAGCTGGGGCAGCGGCCTACGGGGCAGCTGGCTCAATGCAAAAAAGTTTAGAACCAGGTCTTAAAAGGGTCTCTGAAAATGTTCTGAGAGGGGTAGGACTTACCCTTCCAGCCCTAGCAGTAAAGGGTGCTCAAATGGCTACAGGCTATAAAGGACAGAGTAGGGAAGAAAGTAATGAAAAATTAAACTCCTATGTGGCCTCAAGTGATTATAAGAACCACAAGAGGCTATAAGATGGTTAGTGATTTAGTAAAAGCTGAATTAAAGCGCAGGCTTCTAAAGTGGATGATACCACTTGTGCCTTGGATAGGTCTTATCCTATTAGTTATCATCCTTGGGGCAGGTATCTTTAAGGACTTATCGTCTATAGGTCAAAAAGGAAGTCAAAGGTCAGGTCAATTATCTTTACTTGATGGGGATAAAGAATCAATTTATAAAACCTATGAAGACAGGTCCTATCAAGATGACATTCAGGCTATTCAAATAAGCTATCACAGGACACCTGTGGATCCATCAGAGGACTTTGCTGATTTTTCTCTTGAACCTTTTGTTAGAAAGTCAACCAAAGACATAAGCGTATCACTAAGTGAGTATAATTACCCTTACCGTCTAAACTGGCAACTTCTACTGGCTGCAGACATTGTGACAGGTAAGGCCAGTGACTATAAGGACACAAAGACCATAGATGATTTTTATGCTTTCTTTTCACCAGTCTTTGACTATAGCTTTGATTTAGATGGAAGACACTTTGATTATTATGAAAATTCTTATTTTAAGAGAAAAGAGGAAATTGTCTCTTATGAAAATGACCTTTTTATCGAGCAAGTGACAGAGTTTAAAGAGACTGTGATTAAAAAACCACTGCCATTCTTAAAATCAGTGAAAACCTTGTTTAATCAGGTGATATTTTCTTATTCACCTTATACAGTGTCACAATCTGACTGGAATCTAGTGGTGGATGATACTAAGACTTATGTATCTTACAAGGAGGACCTGGGAGGACTCTATACACAGACCTCAAAGGGATATGTCCTATATGATTCTCTTATTCATAGCCTTTATGCAAAGAGATATTCTTTGGTAAAACATAAAGACATTATAAGAGTATATGAGAAATCAAAGGTGACAAGCTATATTATGGCAAAGGATGAGCGTGAAAATAAGCTTTATAAGGAAGTAATAGAAAATGGCCTTATTGCTAGTGTTTCACCTAGGGATGAAGAAATACTTTTAGATTTGGCCTTAATGTTGCCAGATAGCTATGACCTTAGATACCTTGCTAGTTTTTATAATGAAGACCTCTTAAGTAGAAAAGTTCAAACAGACTATGCGGGTTATGGTAACTACCTTGTATCAAATGAGCCTTCAGTCTATAAGGTACCTATTTTATTTGCGCCAGATTCGAAAGATAAAAGATTGCAAATCACCTCATTTTATGGTCCTGGGTCTTTAACAATGGAGGGAGAGACTAAAAATAGGTACCACTATGGCATAGATATTGCCATAGAAGTTGGGACGCCTCTTATTCCAATTGGTCCTGGCAAGGTCCTAAAAGCCACCTATAGTGCAAGGGCTGGCAACTATATTATCATAGAGCACACAGACGGTTACATAAGTCGCTACCTCCACCTGGGATCTATATTTGTTAAAGAAGGAGACCTAGTAGAGGAGGATAGAGTCATAGGCTTATCTGGCAATACTGGTTATTCAACAGGTCCACATCTCCATCTTGGACTTCAAAACAGTCAAGGCGATTATATGGATCCTATGAAGATTTTACCAATCATAAGGAGTGAACAATGAGTGATTTATCAAATAAGACGATTGCCATAGCAACAGGCAATGGCAGAATGAACGACCACATCGAAGACAAATTACTTGATGAGTCCATTACAGTGGTTCATTTTAGAGAATTTCTTTTAAAGCAAGAATTTGACATCATCATACTTTCAGGCTCACTGAAGGGAGATGTATCATTATCTAAGCTCTTATATGAGTTAAAAAAGAAGGACAAATACATTATTTTTTTGACAGACATCACAAAGTCTAAAGAGATTGACTTATGTATCAAATTTGGCATTCATAATATCCTTTATGAAAACATTACAGTTACTAAGGTCTTAAACTTACTGGATAAGCCAAATCATTTGTCTGATATTTCTGATTTGATGGAGTCCATTAAGTCAGTGGATGAGCCATCTGAGCTTGAGGTTGAAGGGTCAATAAATAGTAAGTCAGATAAGAAGGGGACATCCTCTTGGATTAACTTATTTGGTCGCAAAAATAAGCCAGCTCCAACTGAAGGAAATAGGTCAAATGAAGTTGATGAAGAAAGGATTCAAGAAGACAAACTTATAGAAAGTAAGCCAGAGCTTGAGATAGAAAAAAAGGACAGATCCATCTCCATAAAGGATCCTAACCACTTATTTGAAGGTTATGTCAATAAAAAGGATCATAAGCCCTTTAAGGAGGGAAGCCGTCATAGGAATCAGATTGAAAAGATAGGAAGAGAGAAGTTATCATTCAAAGAGGTCCATCCCCATAAGATAGAAAGTCATGAACCTTCAATAAAAATAGTTACTGCCAGCCAGGATGAAAAAGCACCTAAGCAAGATAGCTCTTCTAGTCCTCTACTGATAAAAGAGGTCTTAACAAAGGTGATAGAAAAGTCAAAAACAGAAAAATCTAAAACAAAGAAAAGGTTTCATCTATCAGGCATGTCCATAGCTGTTTCAGGACTTAGGAGGGGGGTAGGTCTTTCTCACACAGCCCTGCTTATTGCTTATAGCCTAAAGGAACTTGGGATTAAGAGGGTTGCATTTGTGGAAGGAAAAGAAGAGGGAGACCTTGGCGATTTCTTTGACTATTTTGGCTTACATGGAAGGAGCCCAGTCCTAAAGGGAGTGACTTATTTTAAGGACATAGAAGACTTTATTCCAAAGATCAATGACTTTGATGTGGTAATTTACGATATGGGGACTTTTGACTTAGCCCATAGAAAGAGTCACTATAAAATGGCCAATCATAAAATTATTGTGGCTGAAGGCTGTCCTTATAAAAGAAGAGGTCTCATTAAGTTCACTAAATTGTATACAAGTATACTATCTACTGAAAGATATGTCTTACCACTAGCGACTAAGAGCCAAGTTAGGGATTTTTCAAAGTTTATGGAAGTAGATAAGGTTTATAGCCTACCTTCAAATAGGGTATTTTATGAACCTAAGGAGCTCACAATTAACGAAATTTCAGACATGCTAGGGAGATAAGATGAGACGAGGGACAAAAAACAAACTATGGATAGGACTGCTGATAATTATACTTGTTCTTACAAGTGCAGCAACAACAGCTTATTTCTATCATGACCAGATAAGACAAGTGAGACAAGAAGGAAAGACAACAAGACAAGCCCTTGAAGAGGAGATTGAAGAACTATTAAATAGAAGCCTTGAGTATGTTCTTGTTTATGCTAAGGATATCAGGGCAGGTCAGACCATAAAAGAGTCAGATCTTATGTTTGTTGGCATTGAGCCTTCCATAAAACCTGAGGATGCCATAGAAGATAAGACTATGGTCATAGGTCAAAAGGCTAAGTTTAAGAAGTCTAAATACACCTACGTATCAATGGACAATCTATATGAGGCAAGTAAGCTCCTTGGGGATATTAGGGAGGTTGAGTTTTCCTATATAAAGCTTCCTTCTAAGATTGCCAGTCATGATCAAATAGATCTTAGACTTAAATTTCCAAGTGGTCAGGACTACATTGTCCTGGCTAAAAAGGAAATAAAGGACTTAGACAGACTCTATGGCGAAGACAATCTCTTAAAATCAGAAACCTTCTGGCTACATCTAGATGAAGGGGAGATTATCAGGATGGGGTCGGCCATAGTAGATGCCTATATGAACGGGGCAGACTTTTATGTAACTAAGTACGTTGAACCTTTTATACAAGATCCATCAGAGGTTACTTATCCTGAGAACTTTCCAGTGCTTGATATGATCTCAAAAGATAGACAACTGATTAATCAGGCTCAGGCAAGCCTCATACTTGAACACAGGCAAAGGCTTGAAGCCACTCTAAGTGACATATTTGACGCCAATCACACTGTTTTTGAGACACCTACACTTGAAGATGAGACTCAAACACCTGAGGATGAAGCTCTAATAGTAGATCATAATAGTAATACAGAAGAAAAAGTAGAAGAAAAAACAGTAGAAGAAAAAACAGAAAGTCATTTTGATTGAGGTAAACGATGAAAGCCTATATATTTCTTGGAAGAGAGACAGCCCATAAAACTAAATTACTCCTCTATGTATCAAGTGCAATCAATAGACTTACAGATTCAAACATTTGTCTAGTAACAGGCAATAGGTACTACAAGCAGGCAGAAAATCCATATGAGTATAGCTTGGGTCTTGATATATACCATATAGGCCATGCTGAGGATGTGAAGCAAATCCTTTGTTCAAGCTATGACTTTCTTGTTTTTGATCTATCACAGACTTATATGGAGGCCCTATCTGATATCTTAACTAATCTAAGTGATGGCTTCTTAATAACAGACCAGTTAAGTGAAAGTATTACTTTTAACAATAGACTTGCCAAAAAGTATCAAGACAATATCCCAAACCTAAATCTGATACTATGGCCAATGGAAGAAGAATCAAAGATTGGCCTTAAACAGCTAAGGGTATCTTATGAAAAAGCATATGACATAAAGGCGTCACTAGCTTGCAGACTAAATTCAAAAGACCGGGGGCTCATTATTGATGATGGCCATCAAGACTTCATACGCTTTAAACCTTTTAGCCAGGAGTTTAAGGGTTTTATAGCAAACATATGTGACCTAATGATTGGCCATGAGTCAATGAAAAAGAAAACAATCCTAAAAGAACTATCAAGGAGGCCCTAAGATGAAAATCATGTTTTGGTCACTATACCATGGCCAGTGCGGTGTTAGCAGCTCGCTTCTTACCTATGCAGCTATGACCGCCCTCTACCTAGAAAAGAAAACACTCATACTTCATAATCAGCTGTCCCATAGCATGATAGAACGCTACTGTGGTCTATCAGATGAGTCAACCCTAGCTGGGATTGATAGTGTAATGGCACTTCTAAAAAATAAAAACCTTGAATTGGATGAAATTTGTCATTACAGCCATTCACTCCTTAAAAGTCAAAAGTTAGACCTACTGGGTGGATCAGGACATGACCATAATACAGCGCACAAGGATATACACAAGATTTTTAATTCGGTGGTTAACTTAGCAGATTTTGAATATGACTCAGTCTTTGTTGATGCTAGGGCTGGCCTACAAGAAGGCACTGAAAGCCTTATACAAACATGTGATTTAGTCATTATTTGTGTCAATCAAAATGAACGTTTACTAGAAGATGTCACAGATTTTTTAAGCAAAAGGTCTAAGGACAAAGATAAATTTAAAGTGCTTGTGAGCCTATATGATCAGCAGGCAAAGATGACAAGGTCTAATATGACAAGGCGATATGGTTTTAAGAATCTATTTGTACTTCCTTATAGTCCTCTTATTAAAGACGCCCTTAATGGGTCTGTCCTTGTAGAAACGATTAACAGACATTTGCAGGCAAAAAAAAGAGATAAGTTATATGAATTTATTAAAGCAGCCAAGGAGCTAGTTGATGAGATAGGGACTTATTAGGGGGATATATGGTATTTAATAGCGTAATGATCATTGGGCTAGTCCTAATGTCAATAAGTATAGGTGTTTTGCTGATGCGACTGCGCCTAAGGACAGCCAGAGACTTTATTGATAAGCTTGAAGCCAATGAGCTTGACTTGTCACAAGAGGGAGTCATCTTATATGTCAAAGAAAAGATGCACGAGAAAACTAGGGAAAACCTACTTGATAGAGGCTATGGTGAGGAAGAATATCAGAAGAAAAGGAAAATAAGAAACAAGTTAAAGCTTGCTCTTAGATCTTGTAAACACGGTGACCTTAAGGACAAGGAGATTGTAAAAGACCACCTCTTTGGACTTGTATCTGACTATCTTGGTCAAGAAACATCTTCAATCATAAACTTTGATCAGATGACAAGTTTATCTGGTCAGGATATGTTTGATGTTTTACTTTTTATCTATAAAACGAGAAGGGGACATGGATACAGGGCACTTTCTGTCCTAATAGATGACCATGGTCTAGCTGGTGAGAAAAGGGTCATCGAAGACGGGATTACTCCTTCATACATTGTCACCAAGGAGGAAATCAAAGGAATCTTTATGGACCACTTTGATGAGGTTGCCTCTTTATCACATAGGGAACGCCTACTTATTATTAGCCAGAGAATTTATCAGTATTTTAAGGGACACGGCGTTATAGATGAGATTCGTGACATGGAAGTTGATGGTGTCTCGGGAGGGGTGTCTGGTGAGTTATCAGTATCAAACAGTAAGCAGTCCATAGAAGACTATGTTCATCAGGTGAATCTAATACCAAAACACTATGATTCCATATGGATCATGCTTGGTGGTAAATCCATTCACTTAGCTTTTTTGAGTTTTGGCTCAGACAATGAGCTAAGACGGGTATGTCAAAATATCTATTCATATAATAAGGCAGGACAACTGTCTGAATCCACCGGCTATAAAATCAATGAAATGAAGGACGGGTCTAGAGTGGTCGTAGTAAGGCCCCCATTTTCAGAATCATGGGCTTTTTTTGTCAGAAAATTCAACTTATCAGATAAAAAGTTAGAAGACCTAATAGATCATAGGGACCTAATTGATTTTCTTAAGTTTCTAGTTAAAGGGGCTAGGATTACATCAATTACAGGGGCGCAGGGATCTGGCAAGACCACCCTCCTTATGGCCCTGGTTAGGGATATATATGCCTCTTTACCAATAAGGGTACAAGAGACTGCCTTTGAGCTACATCTTAGAAATATCTATCCTTATAGAAACATATTAACCTTTAAGGAGACAGACTATGTCAGTGGGCAAGATGGTCTAGATGTGCAAAAGAAGACGGACGGTGCTGTAAACATCCTTGGAGAGGTGGCCTCTGACCCAGTAGCCTCTTGGATGATACAGATGGCCCAGGTGGCCTCTCTTTTTACCATTTTTACACACCACGCAAAAACCGCCTCTGATCTTGTCATGGCCCTTAGAAACTCCATGCTTAGGACAAAGACCTTTTCTAATGAAAAGATTGCAGAAAAGCAGGTGGCAGAGGTCCTTGATTTTGATATCCACCTTGAAAAAGACCGTGATGGTAAGCGTTATATCTCAAGAATTACTGAGATTAAGGTGACAAAAACCCAGGATTATCCTATGACATATATGGAAGCTTCTGATAGTTTAGGTGCTGCTATAGCCTTTTATGAAACCCAAACAGAATTTTTTAGAAGGATGACAGACCGAAAGACTTTTGAGACAAGAGACATTGTTAGGTACGATAAGGGGACATATGTCTTTTGTAATAAACCTTCAAAGGATAACTTAGACCAAATGCGATTTCATATGAAAGCGGCTGACAGGATAGACTTTGATAGGCACTTAAGTGAGGTATTTGAATGATGGATATGGCTAGCTTGAAATTCATTGGATTCTTGTGTTTTGTCTTAGCGGGACTTCTAATTTGTCTCATTGCCTTTTTCTCAAGAAAAGAGGCTTCAAGTAAAGGGAAGATGGGATACAGCCATTATGGAAAAAGACAGTTTTTGCTTATCCTTTATCCACTTCTACTTAGGACATGGCCTTTTTCATCATATATGAAAAATATTAGAAGACGACTTGAGATTCACCTAAATATAGACGAATTAGCAATCAGAAGGAAAGTAGTAAAGACCTTATTTATTATTATGGCCTTATGGCTAGGACTCTTGTTTGTCTTTGCACTAATTACACAATCTATTTTGAGTGTCTTATTTGTAAGTATCATCCTCAATTTTGTGGCAGATAGTTTTCTAGATATTTTTGTCATCAGACTTTCTAACCGTCTAATGGCACAACAAATTCACTTTAACAATCAGATAAGGCATTACTACTACCAAGTAGGTGATTTGCATGAAGCATTATATGAGGCAGCTGATGATATGAATGAATCTAGTCCTGAGATTTCAAGCCAAGGTATGGTAATTTATGACCTTTTAACTTCTTCTGATGTAGAAGGTGGAATGGCATCTTACGGTGATAGGGCACCAAATAGATTTTTAAGCTTACTTATAGCCCTAATTTACTCTGCAAGTGAGTACGGTGATATAAGGATAGATGGGCAGTCTTCATTTACCAAGAACTTATCAAATCTTAATGAAGAAATTAGACTTGAACTTAGAAAGAGAAAAGCCATATCATACTATTTTAGGTCTCTTAATTTGATTACTCTTATACCACTCCTATTTATGACACCACTGAGAAACTGGGCCTCCTCAAACTTTTATTCAATGGAGCTTTTTTATGAGTCAAATAATGGTTTTTTACTAGAAGTTTCTATGTACCTTATAACGCTCATAGCTTATAGCCTAATAAGGGGCATTCAAAAGACAGATGGTATAGGGGATCTAAAAGCAATATCAGTCATAAAACATAAAAAACTCATAAAACTTCTGGCTTTCTTGATTCCGACAAAGCATACAAGCAAGAGAAAAAGGGTTGACCTCTTACTTAAGCAGTCAGGTGCTCGAATGTCTATAGAAGTTTTTTATTTGAGGAAAGTATTTTGCCTTGTAAGTATATTTATACTAACCATTATTTTATCCTTAATTCTTCATCAAAAAACAATTTATACAGTCTTAAATACAGAGACTCAATCAACAAGTGATTCAAGTTTTTTAGGTGGAAGACCAAGTGAAGATCAAGTAGCAGCTATGGAGGTCCAAGCTCAAAAAGACAAGGTCATAATTGGGAGTTTGGGAAATGACAAAAGTCTAAAAGCCATAGAGGAAGCCCTAAGATTTCAGGATCCTGAGGCTCTTATGAAAATTTCGATTAAGCGGATACAGGATAAGATAAACCTTATTGGTCAAGCTTATTTTAGGTGGTATGAATTGTGGCTTGCCATGGTTTTAGGATTCATTGCCTTTTATGTCCCAGACCTACTAATGCTTTATAGAAGAAGGCTTATGGTCGTAGAAGCAGAAAATGAAGTTTCTATGTTTCAGTCCATTATCCTTATGTTGGTCCACTTAAACAGAATGAGTGTGGAAGAGGTGCTTAGGTGGATGACAGATTATGCCATCATCTATAAAAATGATTTAGAAAAGTGTTTGCTTTCTTATGACGCTGGTGCATATGAGGCTCTGGCAAACTTAGTAGACGAGGTGGATAATGAGACCTTTAAAGAACTCCTTGGGTCTTTAATGAATGTTGTATCAGGACTAACACTTAAAGAGGCCTTTGATGAGCTTAGCTCAGAAAAGGATTACTTCTTTAAGGAAAGAGAAGTGATGAATACTAGGATCATTACATCAAAGAGAAACAGTGGTAATCTTGTTGGATTTTTACCAAGTTATGCCCTAATTACTCTCTATTTCGGACTACCCCTTGTAAGTGTATCTATCAATGAAATCAACCAGTTTTATCAGACAATATAATCGGAGGAGACAAACATGAATGAGAATGTAATGAAAGTACTTTGGATTGGTGTATCACTACTTATATTTATTGGGGCAGTGGCCATAGGTATGACCATATTTAGCCAGGGACAGGACCTTGCAAGAAACTCATCAGATGAACTATCAAGAACATCTGCAGAGCTGATGAATTCTAAATATACCATGTATGATGGCACCAAGGTGTCTGGTACCAGCATCATTTCTGCCATAAGGTCTTTTAGAGGAGATGAGGGAAACATCATCATTCAAGTGACAACAGGTAATGGGACCACCTATCAGTACATCTCTTCTGGGACAGTGGCTGGTGATAATGTAACAGGCTCTCTTAGCGCAAGGTCAAATACATCAAGTGATATTGCTAGTGCTAAGGATTCTGCAAACACTAGGTATATTAATCCAAGTGGCCAGTTCTCAGCCAGCCTAGCTTATGACTCAAATGATGTGGTGAGAGCCATCGTGTTTTCACAAAACTAAGATGGATGAGTCTTTAAGGAAACTACTAGATGAAGGCCTATCAGTCCTCCTATTTGTGAGTGCTCTGTCAGCCTTTGCTATTATGTCTTTGTCCTTATCCACCTATATGAACTCTAGAGAAACTCTTAGAATGGAGATTAGAGATGATAATGACTTTAGGCAGCGAGTAGAGGGCATAAGAGGCGACCAGGTCCTTATGACCCTAGTAAATAACGATGGTAGAACCATATCTGTTTACAATGGGCTAGATGTCCTCTTATATAAAACAGATAAAAAGAGTGAACTAACAGATCTTGGCTTTATTAAAGTAGATCACTTTTACAAAATCAACTACAGGATTAGAGATGGCATTATATCAGAACTTATCTATAAAGAGGAGCCATAATGGATCATTTACTTGAAAAAATATTAGCCTTTCTTCTAATTACACTCATGCTTTTTATCATACCCCTTCAAAGTATGTTTGATAGGCAAGAAGACGTCGCCTACACGCATATCTACAATGAAGTGACCTTATTTACAGAAGAAGTCCTTGATAACGGCATGATTAGCCCACAGCGCTACTTGATTTTTGCTGCAAGACTTGAAGATTGTGGATTGGCTTTTGACATAGAGCTTGAACACAAAAAGAAGCTTTATGTACCAGACCCTGATAATGCCAGTGGTTATCTGGCTGTCTATGAAGGCTTTTACAATGAAGATATCTTATCGGACACGCTCTTTTTAGGATCTGGGACTGACTATTACTTAAATAAGGGTGATTTTTTTGTTGTGGAGGTTAAAAACCTTGGAACAACTAAGGCAGAAGCTATGAGACAAGTCCTTTTTATGGGCGGTAAAGAAGGGTCTATATTTCTAAGACTTGGAGGTATGGTGACCAATGAAAGCTATTAGGTATGGTCTTATTTTCCTACTTATTATTACACCAAGCTTGCTGGTCAATTATGTCCAGGTTAGAGGGGAACTTACCAGGTCTTATAAGGAAGCTTATTATAAACAAGTTTTAAGTAAGGCCATTGATGCAGGGACCATATCTATGATAGAAGATTTTGATATTAATGATAGAAGCCAAGCTCATATGAACAAGGAAAGAGCAGTTGAGACTTTTTTTGAAGTCATTGCCCTAAACTTTAAGACTGTAGACAAATACGAAAGACAGGGACTTAAAAAATATGTGCCTATAATCCTCCTTATTGATCATGATGGCATTATAACTTATAGTCCAGAGCTTTATGCAAATCTAGATGGCTACCAAGTAATAGACCATGTCTTTCATGACAAGGTCTATTACAGTGAGCAAGTGGAGGGTCAAGTTATAAGCTACAACCTTAATGACACCTATAAGGTTCTAGACATGGATAAGGATATTGTCTTTAAAGGTTCCTATAATGACCTAAAAGACATAAACATATCAAGAGTCTTTGATCTAACAGAATCAGAACTTAGGCAAAGAAGGCAAAGCCTTCTTGTTAAGACTATAGAAAATGAACTCCTAAGACTAAATGATATCAATGCCTATAATGGTCTAAATGGACATTCATATGCCTTTTTCATACCTGATACGAAGGGAGATCTGACTACCAACACAGTCGAATCTATAGGTATGATGGCAATTATTCAAGGTATGCCAATGGGAAAGTCAAGCTTTAATATGCTAGCCTTATCAGGAAGCGGTCTAAAAGAATTAGGTCTCATATATGGCTATAGTCATGATGGAAAAGATACTTATCATAAAGAGGCTTGTGATGAAATAGAGGGGCAACTTATTGAGATATTCGTTGATCAAAAAGAGGCGGCTAGAAAGGGATATTACCCAGGATCTTGTTGGTAAAGGTGACAATAAGTTATAATATGCATTTTGCCTAATTTACCATTATAAACTATCTAGAGGTAATCAAATTTGATATAATTATTTCTATAGTATTTCTTATATTTTGTTGTTGGAATAAATAAAGTGCAATACACCTTTAGGTAAGAGCACTTTATTCATGTATATTAAAAGGGGGAAGATAATTATATACCTATGAAATGCAGATGTATGCCTTGGTAGTCATCTGACAGTAGGGGTAATGGAAAACCTTCATTCATAAGTGTATTACCATGGTACTTTTCATCAGTGCCGGCAAGGAGGCAATAGAACTTGTGAAGAGGAAGAAATCATTTTAGATATTAAGATAATTAAAGTCTTTCACCTAAACCCAAAAAGACAGTAATGTATATGAAAAAGACAATCGTACTAAGTAGGTTCATTTATGATTAATTCTTACAGATAATTTAGAATAGGTAATTCTATTATTAGATTTACACAGTACTGCTAGATAGATATTCATGATTGTTGAAGGTTCAATTTGAATCTGACCCATAAAAGATCTTAACTTCTCATAGAATATGAGGAGTTTTTTTACTAATATTATTTGAAAACCACCCGTTAGACGGGTGGTTCTAAAGAGCTTCTAGCGATGAATTAGAATTAGTAAAACTCCTTTGTTAGAATGATGTTAGGTCTGCCAACCGACATCAAACTAATACAAAGGAGGTCCAATAATGGACAAAAATAGTCTAGCACATACAAAGTGGAATTGTAAGTATCATATAGTATTTGCACCAAAGTATCGAAGACAAATAATCTATGGAAAAATAAAAGCAGATATAGGTGAGATAATCAGAAGATTATGCAGGCAAAAAGGAGTGGAAATACTTGAAGCGAATGCCTGTAAAGATCACATTCATTTACTAGTAAGTATACCACCGAAAATCAGTGTGTCTCAGTTTGTAGGGTATTTAAAAGGAAAAAGTTTACTTATGATTTTCGACAGACATGCAAATCTCAAGTATAAGTATGGAAATCGAAAATTCTGGTGTAAAGGATATTATGTAGATAAGTGGGAAGAAACAAGAAGACGATTGCAACGTATATTCAAAATCAGTTACAAGATGATATAGCTGGAGATCAACTGAGCCTAAGTGAATATATAGACCCGTTTACGGGTAAGTCAGAGAAATAAGACAAGTAAGTTAAAGCCTCTTTAGAGGCAGTCTGGAAAGGTGTGCAGTTGGCAGACCTTTCAGAGTGTCTTGAGACACTGCCAGTAAGATGCCCTTCTAGGGCTAAAGCAAACCACCCGTTAGACGAGTGGTCCTGACTTTTATTAAATGATAGATAATCGAAAGCAGTTTCTTTATAGGAACACATTAATTTCAATATATGAGTTTAAGATTAAGGACGTCTTTAGATGACTCTGACGACTGTTTCTATCCTTAATTCTAGTAGGTTATATTAGGAATGATATTAAAGTATGTTTTCCATATGCTGCTGTTGAGTTCATAAATCGTGGCCAATCAAAGATATATTTTTAGTTAAATCTGTAGTGTGCCGTAAATAAATTGCGGAAACTCTTGTTCTATTACACAACAAGCTCTATAATAGTAGAAGAGGTGATATTTATGTTGAAATATTTTGAGGTAACTGGATTTAAAAGTTTTAAAGATAAGTTATTTATTGATTTCTCCGATGTTAGAGACTATAAATTTAATGAGGCGTGCATAAAAAATGATCTACTAAAAAATGTTATCGTTTATGGGAAGAATGGAATAGGAAAATCAAATTTGGGTTTGGCGATATTTGATATCGTATCACATATGACAAATAAGAATGTAACACCGAATCTATATGATGCCTATATTAATTCAAATACCAAAAAGAAGTACGCACATTTTAAGTATGTTTTTGAATTTAAAGGTAAGACCATTAACTACAATTATAAGAAGGATGAAGATCAAAATCTGATTTATGAAGCTCTTAGAATAGATGATGATGAATTGTTTGAGTACAACCATATTAAAAAATCTGGTAATACTAATAGATTGGACAAACTAGTACCATCCCTTAATTGGCGATATGTAGATAATGACTCAATTGTTAAGTATGTTGTGAATAATTCAACGATAAATGACAAGGACCCTTTAAATCAATTAATGGAATTCGTTAATGGCATGTTATGGTTTAGAAGCCTAGATGAGAATCGATTTATAGGGAATAAGGTATCTGCAAAGGATTACCAAAAGATACTCGAGAACGATGAATTATTAGATGAGTTTAATAGCTTGCTAAAAAAATCTGGTGTGGATGAAAAAGTTTTGATGTTAGAAGAGTATGATGGTCGGAAAAAGCTCTATTTTGATACATTAAACCCATTATCTTTTTTTAGTGCAGCATCAAGTGGGACAAAAGCTCTATATGCTTATTTCTATTGGATAAAAACATCAAAGAACATAACATTTCTCTTTATTGATGAATTTGACTCGTTTTATCACTATGAATTGTCTGAAATGATTGTTAAGATGCTTGAGAATGAAGATGACTATCAATCTATATTAACATCTCATAATACCAACTTGTTAACCAATAGAATTATGAGACCAGATTGTTATTTCATTCTGACGAAAGAGCGGTTGACTTCACTAGCCAATGCAACAAAACGTGAACTTAGAGAAGGTCATAATCTTGAAAAACTCTACATAAGTGGTGAGTTTAATGGCTAATAGCAAGAAAAAGGTTTTAATCGTTGTAGAAGGCCCTGGAATTGATGTATCATTGATGACCCGTTTATTTGATGTATATGCTCTAAATCTTGACAGGGAGATTGTGTCCTATAATACACATATACATTCCTTGTATAACGTTATGTTCAAAAACCAAGACCCAGAAGACTTGGATTTGCTTCAGATTTTAAAGTCAAGGGAGAAAGATCAAAGTAGAAAAAAGTTATTTGATGAGAAGTACACAGATATACTACTTATTTTTGATATGGATCCACATGATGACCAATACAGCCATGATAATATACAAGAAATGGTGGCATACTTCACTGAATCAACAGACACAGGAAAACTATATCTTAACTACCCTATGGTAGAAGCTTTTTATCTTATGAAAGACATACCTGACCATGATTATAATTCCTATGTAGCAACTCTAGATGAGCTTAAGGATAAAAGTTTTAAGAGTCGGGTGAATTCGGAAAATAGGAATGGAGATTACAGAAAATTTGGAGCTACGAAAGAAGAATGTAGTAGTGTCATAAAGCAGAATATAGAGAAGGCTTGTAAGATAGTAGGCATTGAGCACAATATAAAAAATATTCCTCAAGCTACAGTCTTAAAGGCTCAAATAAAAAACCTCAAGGATAATGAGGAAGTATTTGTTCTTAGTACATGTGGGTCATTTATTTCCGAGTATAACCCTAATTTATTAGTGTGAAAGGTTTTCAATTAGAAATATGTAATCATTATAAAATAGTGAATACAATCATATATTTACATATTTAAAGTTTTTATCGTTTAACGAAAAGTACCAGAAAGTAGTTCCCTACTTTTGTGGTGCTTTTTTGATTCTTTAGACGGTGAATACTATATTATCTACAAGTATTGATACAGATTTATTAATGGTTTATAAGTTTAATACTATAAGATTATCATGCAAAAAAAGGAAAATATTAGTTGATTAATAAATATACTAAATAGCCCTCTATTAATGTTCTGTACTTTTAAGTATAGAATCAACCATTTACCAACATATATGAGAAACTATAAATCAAAAAATATAAAGGAGAATAATTATGAAAAATGTAGGAATTATTGACAGAATTATTCCAAAGCTATTAGCTTTGGCTATTGCCTTATGTAGTATTGGGGTATATGTAACGATTATTGGAGTTTTAGTAAATGAGCTTGGGTTAAATAAGGGAGGTCCATTGGTGCTTATCATTATTCTAATCTTAATTAGTTTGATTGGATCATTTTTTACAATTAAAATGGGAGATGGTATTGATGAAAATAATGTTGAGTTACTCTTGACAATTTATCTAGACGTGGTTTCAGTATTAGGTCTTGTATTGGTGTTTATTTATACATATATTGTCTTTATAGATGGCTCGGTGGAGACGAGCAATATAATTATAGCCAATAAATCAATATTTGTTACTATTTTGACTTATAGGATATTTGGTGAGCTTTTAAAGAGAATCTATTACAAAGTAAATAACATGTTTTCTGACAGGATTTTGTCATTAGAAAAGAGTAGGAAATCAAAAAAGATTACTCTTTATTTTGTGGGACTTCTTATCCTAAGTTTATCTTATGTACCCATCATATTATTAGATGTAACTTCCTTTGAATTTAATGGTGTGAATATATCACTTGTTGCAATTGAAACAGTGGTCTTGCCAGCTATACTACTAAACTTAGCATTTGATCAATTAGTGGATGCGTGGCAAATGAATGAGACGTAGGCCCATTAATAAATAGATTTATTTATCTTATTAGTCTTTATAGAACACTATTATATCAAGTAAACAATGGATGGTAAAAGTGTAATTTATTAGTGTTTGAAATAATATTGATTTTTGGGCTTAAGAGACCTTAGACCACCATAATATAAGCAAAATAGACTCATTAGCCAATGATCTGTCTTCATTTTCATAGCCATGTACACTTGACATACCTTTATATAAATGATACAAATTAGGATGCTAAATTATATGAGAAACGTACTTAGAAGCTAAACAATGGAAGAGTAAATATTAGGAGATCTTATGAAAGCAGGTTTTAAGTTAAATTTCCGACAATTGAGTGCTGTATTACTAGGTAACATAATATTAGGTGTTGGTATTGCTATATTTAAATACTCGGGTATGGGAAATGATCCTTTTTCCGCAATGTGCCTCTCGTTATTTGAGAAATTCCATGTCTCCTATGCAGTGTTTCTAATCTGTCTAAACTGTTTCTTTTTTATATTCCAGGGCTGGCTTGGGAAAAGTTTTATTGGTTTTGGTACTATTGTTAATTGGTTTCTCTTAGGCTATGTGGTGCAAAGTTCAATTAGTATACTTGAAAGTAACCTACCTGTACTCGATAATATTTTCCTCAAGTTATCATGTGTAATTCTTGGTGTAGTAATAGCAAGCTTAGGTCTTTCTTTATATCAAACGGCTAATGCTGGTGTTGCACCATTTGATAGTTTAGCACTTATCGTACATGATAGGTTAAAGATACCTTATTTTTGGGGAAGAATATTCTTTGATGCTATCTGTGCCTTGATCGCATTTTTAGCAGGTGGATTAATTGGCATTGGCACATTAGCGTGTGCTTTTGGGTTTGGACCAGTAATTGATTTTTTTAATAAAACTATATCAGAGAAATTGCTTATAGGTACAAGTGATTAAATATACTAAAGTAAAAAAAGGGATGATCTCGAAAGAGATCGTCCCTTTTTTATTAACTTTCTAAATTATAGGACTATAGGCTAGCCTAATCTTGATATCTTGATTATAATTTCCAAAGTGTTTACCAAAAATCGTCAGACCACCTACATGCTCAGTGTCTTCGGGCACACCTAAGCGGAAACGAATATTACTTTTGTAGTCAAGTGAGAATTCATCTATTGAGACATTCGAGATTTGAAGCCCGTCTATGAATGTACCTTTATGATTTATGACTACTTGCTTAAGTAAACCATATTGATTCCAGTTTAGCTCCCACCAATTTGGAGTAAAGATACCTTTGACGCCGCCAAAATCCCCTGGGCTTAACCACATTCCAATCCATTTCCCATTTAGGTGCATATGGATGTCTGAAGGCCAGGAGTCATTTGAACCTGGTGCCTCTGAAGAAAGCTCAGCGGATATGGTTATCTGATCAATTTTCTGACCAACTGGAATAAAATTTGGTAGATCATATTCAACATAACCTTGTGTGAACCATAATATTTGGCTATTGTACCTATCTGGATGTGCAAAGTACCTAGCATCATCAACTTCCCCAATAATGGCATTTTCTGTAGACAGGCCACAGGTTGGAAGAATTGCAAAATCAGAATAATGTCCAACCTGAATCTCTGCTTCATAGATATTATTAAGAGCCACTTCAGGTGACATATCTATGAGAATTTTATCCAAATAAACGGTACAAATTTTTGAGTTACCATGCGAAGTTGTTTCGCTTGTGACTTTGATCAACTTGCATTCTTCTAATTTTTTAACATGGCTTGTTAGAGCGCCACTTGTAATAAATAAACTGTTAGCAAGATCCTTCATAGTCATGCCATTGTTGGCTTGTAATTGTTTGATAATGTTGATTCTAAGGTCTGAACTTAGGGCCTTAAAAACATCTAAACCCTCATCAAGTGAGTTGATATGTAACATGGTGTTCCTCCTATTAGTAATAATCTACGATTCTTACAATAATTATACATTAAATAAAGTGAAATTGCCAGAGGTAGTTTTGATTTATCTAAAGTAATAAAGATATATATTGACTACATCAAGACCTTCTTGTATGATATGTATAGACAAATTAATAATATTGTACGTACAATATATAATTTCAACAAACACAATTTTAAGGAGGAGTTACAAGAATGGGAAAAATGAAATGGGTAACACTTATATTGATTTTGGTCATGTCACTTCAAGTTCTAAGCGGATGTAGTAGTGAAGAGGGGCCAACAGGGGATTCAGATGATTTAGCAAGTGCAGAAGTAGAAACAGAAGGTGAAGTACAAGAAGCTGTCTTAGGTAGTGATACTGCGGGAGAAGGTGCAGTTGAACTGGATTATTGGACTTTTGTAGACCTTCATGGTAAACATTTTGAAAAAATGGTTGGACTATGGAATACAAACAACCCAGATGATCAGATTATTTTGAATGTTACAGTTATGCCTTATGATGATATGCATAGTAAACTTCTCTTGGCCGTACAAACAGGAGAAGGTGCACCAGATATCTCAGATATCGAAGTAGGTCAGTTTCCTAACTTCTTAGCAGGTGCTGAAGTACCACTTGTACCACTTAATGACGTTGTAGACCCATACCGAGAATCAATTGTTGAGTCGAGACTTGGTATCTATAGCAAAGAAGGGCAAGTTTATGGATTCCCAACACATGTTGGTGCTACACTGGCTTTCTACAATGTAGAGATTCTTGAGGCTGCTGGGGTTGATTATACAACAATTAAGACATTTGCTGATTATGAAACAGCAGGGAAGAAAGTATTCGAAGCAACTGGTAAGTATTTAGGTACAGCTGACACATCTGCCCTATGGCAAGCGGCAATGTTTCTTACCATGAATGGTCAAGACTTTACTGATGAAGCTGGTAACCCTACATTGAACTCACCAGAGCTTGCAGAAGCATTTAAATATATGCAAAAGCTTCAAGAAGAGAATGTTATTGGGACTATTCCAGGTGGACAGCCTGATACAGAAGAAGCAAAAGGTGAGTACAACCTTGGAAATTATGGTTCAGCTTTAATGCCAGAATGGTACATGTCTAGATTTATTAATGAAATGCCAGACTTAAAAGGTAAAATTGCCATTGCACCACTTCCAGTCTTTGAAGAAGGTCAGCCTAGATCACTGGGTCTTGGTGGAACAGGAACAGTTGTTACAAAAACTGCTAAAGATATTGACCTTGCTAAAGATTTCTTAACTTTTGCAAAAATTTCAGAAACAGCTAACATTGAAATTTGGAACACATTAGGATTTGATCCACCAAACACAGATGTTTGGTCAATGGAAGAAGTGACACACAATCCTGATAATGAATATGTTCAATATTTTGTTAATAACCCATTTGATGTTCTTAATGAGATTAAAGATGAGATTATGATTGTTAAATCAGCATCAGCATCACCAACAATTTATAATATCTTAAATACAGTCACTCTAAACGAGATTTTTGAGGATGGTGTAGATCCAGCACAAGCTTTACAAGATTTACAAGACCAAGTAATTAATGAAATGCAGTAAGAATGAGTAGTTTTACAATATAGTATCACGGTAATTAATCATAGGTGCCGCTTTAAGCGGCACCTATCTTTAGGAGGATAGATATATGATTAAAAAGTTATTACATTCTCAAAAAATAGCACCTTATATATTCGTCTTGCCATTTGTATTGGTTTTTGGGCTGTTTTGGCTCTATCCTTTAATAAATTCATTTGTTATGTCTTTTCATGATATTAGATTAGGGCAAGAACCAATTTTCAAAGGATTTGGTAATTACAGTAAGCTTCTTGGCGACAAAGTATTCGTGAAAGCAGTCATTAACAGTGTAATCTATATGGCACTTACATTATTATTGTTGATTCCTTTTCCTATGATTTTTGCCGTACTTATAAATGGCAAATTTATGATTGGAAGAGAGTTCTTTAAATCAGCTTTTTTTGTACCAGCTCTCACTTCTGTAGTTGTGGCTGGAACGATATTTAGACTTATGTTTGGAGAAATGGAAGGATCTATGTTTAATAGTATTTTTTCATATTTTAGCATGGGGCCCTTTAAATATTTGAAAGATCAAAACATGAGTCGTATAGCACTTGTTGCTTTGGCATGCTGGAGATGGACAGGTGTGAATATGTTGTACTTTTTATCGGGTCTTAAAGGTATCAGCAATGAGTACTACGAAGCAGCAGCCATTGATGGAGCCAGTAAGATTCAACAATTTTGGACAATTACTGTACCACTTATAAAGCCAACCACAATCTATGTTTTGACCATAAGTATATATGCTGGTTTAGCCATGTTTACTGAAAGTCTTATGCTCTTTAATGGAAACAACTCGCCTAAGAATATTGGTTTGACAATTGTAGGGTATTTATATAGGCAGGGTATAGAAAAGAATAGATTAGGGTATGCAGCAACAGTAGGTATCATCTTGCTTGTAACAACAATGGCAATAAATCTAACTCAATTAGCCTTCAACGGCATGTTTAAGAAAGGAGATGCATAATGGAACGACAATCCACAAAGAATAGAATTGTAGCCAAGCTAGTTTTACTAATCTTCTTTATACTACTTTTTTCAGTCATAATGTTACCATTTTATGCCGTCACTCTTGCATCTTTTAAACCAGGAGAAGATCTAATACGTTATGGTCTTAATCTTAAATTTGATTTGAATGTCATGAACCTTGATAACTTCAAGTTCCTATTCACAGGCAAGCATGACTACTTCATGTGGTTTTGGAACTCTATGATTTTAACTATAGTACAAGTTGCCGGAACATTGCTTGTAAGCGCATTTGTTGCTTATGGCTTTGCGGCCTATGAATTTAAAGGTAAGAATATTTTGTTTATCCTTGTACTAATGATTATGATGGTGCCATTTGAAATTCTCTTATTGCCTTTATATAAGTTGATATTTGATCTTAAGATGACAAATTCTTATAGTGCAATTATCATACCTGGTATTGCCAATGCTGGAACTATATTTTTCTTTAGGCAATACCTTATAGGAATTCCAAGGGCCATTATTGACTCTGGTAGAGTTGATGGTGCTAATGAGTATGCTATTTTCTTAAAACTTATTATGCCAATAATGAAGCCATCATTTGCAGCGATGGGGATACTAAATGGTATGAATTCTTGGAATAATCTTCTTTGGCCGTTCATTGTTTTGGCTGATGATGAGAAATATACATTACCAATAGGTTTGAAAACATTACTAACACCTTATGGCAATAATTATGACCTGTTAATTGTTGGATCATTTTTTGCCATTGTACCAATCTTTATCTTATTTTTGGCCTTTCAAAAATATTTCATTGATGGTATGACAGCTGGAGCTGTCAAAGGGTAAACTTAAATTTATGGAGGACTAATATGAAAAAAGCAAACTGCTTTGTCAGTAAAAATTACGAAATCTCATCCATTGATGAGCGTGTCTATGGATCGTTCATTGAACATATGGGACGCGCTGTTTATACAGGGATTTATGAGCCTGGACATGAAACAGCTGATGAACAAGGATTTAGGATGGATGTACTTGATGCGATTAACGAATTAAATGTGCCGATTGTACGATATCCAGGTGGGAATTTTGTTTCTGGTTATGACTGGAAGGATGGAATAGGGAAAAAAGAAAATCGACCAACAAGACTTGATTATGCATGGTTCTCCATAGAGTCTAATCAATTCGGGATTGATGAATTCGCAGACTGGTCAAAAAAAGCATCTACACAAGGTATGATTGCTGTTAATCTTGGAACAGGTACACCTGCAGAGGCGGGTCAACTAATAGAATACTGTAACATTGCGAGTGGTACATACTGGAGTGATCTAAGAAAAGCTAATGGTTATGATCTACCTCATGATTTTAAAGTCTGGTGTCTTGGCAATGAGATGGATGGTCCTTGGCAAACCGGACAAATGAGCGCTGAGGATTATGGTAAAAAAGCTAAGGAGACCGCCAAGATACTTAAATGGGTTGATCCAGATATTGAGTTGGTCGCTTGTGGTAGCTCTGGTCAAGAAATGCCAACATTCCCAGAATGGGATATGACAGTTCTGGATATTTGTTATGACTATGTGGATTTTATATCTTTACATCGTTACTATGAATATGAAGGTAATGTTGCTGATTTTTTAGCATCTTATGATGACCTTGATAGATTTATAAACACCATTAAATCCACTGCGGACTATGTAAAGGCAAAACACAGAAGTGATAAAGATATGTATTTAAGTCTAGACGAGTGGAATGTATGGTACATCAAACATATGGATGCGAAGCGCTGGCAGGAAGCTCCAGCCATAGCAGAAGATGTTTATAGCTTACTTGATGCATTAGTTGTTGGTGGCATGCTTTGTACAATCGTTAATAACGCTGATAGGGTTAAAATGGCCTGTTTAGCACAACTTGTTAATGCATTAGCGCCTATACATACAAAGGCGGATGGAAGCATTTTGAAGCATGCTACCTATTATCCATTCCAACAGGTAAGTAATTACGGACGAGGCAAAGTTTATAAGAACTTTCTAAAGTGTGACAAGGTGGCGACTAAAAAATATGGTGATGTTCCTGTACTGCAGTCTTTAACCACATTTGATGAGGAAAAAGGCCAATTAGCCTTTTTTGTTCTAAACACCGATCAAGAAGATGTATTGGCACTTGAACTTGATTTCGCTGAATTTGGTCAATTGAAAATGACAAAGCATGAAGTCATGACAGGAGATGATATTTTTGCAGTTAATAGTTTTGATTTTCCTGAAATAGTAAAACCATTTGACCTTGCTTGCTCTCAAGTAACTAATGGTAAATTCCATGTTGATTTGGCAAAAACATCTTGGCATATGATGTTGTTTGATATCATAGAATAGGTGCCTGGTTATGATAAAAGAGACTATACTGAATAATCCGGTAGTAAAACACCGCGCGGATCCATTTATTTATAGGCATGATGATGGGTACTATTACTTCGTAGCAACGGTCCCATCTTATGACCGAATTGAAATTAGTAGAAGTAGGGACATAGCAGGATTAAGTGACGCTATACCGCAAGTGGTATGGCGTCAACACCTTGAAGGAGAAATGTGTCATCATATATGGGCACCCGAGTTGCATTTTATTGATGGTGTCTGGTATCTATATTTTGCTGCAGCCCATAGTGAAGATCAATGGCGGATAAGAATGTACGTCCTCATGTGCTCAGATTCAAACCCAATGCTAGGGACTTGGATGGAATGTGGGCAAGTCAAGAGTCTTTGGGATTCCTTTAGCTTAGATGCTACAGTTTTTAAGTACAAGGAAAGTCTATATATGATATGGGCTCAAAAAGATCCTAATATAGAAGGAAACACCAATCTATATATCGATAAGATGACTAACCCTTGGACCTTATGTGGTAAACAAATTATGTTATCAAGACCTGAGTACTCATGGGAAACGAAAGGTTTTAAAGTAAATGAAGGACCTGCCGTTTTGATTGAAGGTGAAAATATTTATGTAACCTATTCAGCCAGTAAAACTGATGCTAGCTATTGCATGGGATTATTGACTTGTAAGCCAGGAGGAAATCCATTAGACCCTAAGCACTGGCTAAAATCAGCAAAGCCAGTCTTTGTTACAGATGAGGAACGGAGTATATATGGTCCTGGCCATAACTGCTTTACTCGTAGCCATGATGATCAGAAAATCTTCATGGTCTATCACGCAAGAGTTAATGATAAAATCGAAGGAGACCCCTTAGATGACCCTAATCGGCATACATTTGTTAAAACAGTTAGCATTGATGGTGATCATTTAGTGCTAGGAAGACCAGTGGCAGTTACTGAGTATAGAGGTCATTTATAATGAAAGTGGTTAAAAAAATAGGACTGGTCCTGATTTTAATAATTTTTACTTCTTGCTCTAGAATAGACGTGGAAAGTGACATACCTATATTCAAAAATGTAGAAGTGCATGATCCTTCTGTGGTAAAAGACGGCGATACATACTATGTATTTGGGTCTCATTTAGCATCTGCAAAAAGCAAAGATATGATACAGTGGGAGCAAATTAGCACAAGGCCTAGAGCCAACAACCCTTTATTCCCTGATGTGGATACCACTCTTAATGACACCCTGACTTTTGCAGAAACTGAGACCTTATGGGCGCCAGATGTAATAATGCTCAAAAATGGAAAATATGCTTTTTATTACAATGCCTGTGAGGGAACTAGACCTCAATCAGCTATGGGTCTGGCTTTATCTAATAATATTGAGGGCCCCTATGAGGACAAAGGTATATTCCTTAAATCTGGTCAGGTATTAGGTGGTACCTATGATGCCAATGTGGACCCCAATGTAGTGGATCCCAATGTATTTTATGATGAAAGTGGAGATTTATATATGGTTTATGGCTCTTATTCAGGAGGCATCTTTATCTTATCCATGGACAAAAATACGGGCTTCCCACTTGAGGGACAGGCATATGGACAGAAAATTCTAGGTGGCTATCATGCAAGGATTGAAGGTCCTTACATTCTTTATTCAAAGGAAACAGATTACTACTATCTTTTCCTCTCTTATGGAGGACTTGATGTGAAGGGTGGTTATAACATTAGGGTTGCTAGATCTAAAAGTCCCAAAGGTCCCTATTATGATAGTGCAGGCAATAACATGCTAGAGGCTATGGGAAAACCTGGTGAAATATTTCATGACCCTTCCTATGAGCCATATGGTCACAAACTAATAGGTAACTTCCTTTTTAGCCCATATGAAGGTAATGAAAGCCTAATAGATTATGCTTATGTGTCACCAGGACATAATAGCGCTTACTACGATGAGGAATTAAATCAGTACTTTTTGCTATTTCATACAAGATTTCCCAAAACTGGTGATGCTCATCAGGTCAGAGTCCATCAGTTCTTTTTTAATGAAGAGGGTTGGCCAGTAATTGCACCAATTCGTTATGGTGGTGAAAAACTTATGCCCATTGATAAAGATGAGTTAAAGGGTGATTATAGACTGGTCAATCATGGCCACGATATCACTTCTAAGATAAAAAAGTCTGAAGTTGTCAGATTCGAAAGTAGCGGTACCGTAAGTGGTGCTTATAATGGAACATGGGCGGTTGAGGAAGATTGTACCTTATACTTAGAGATAGAGAATGAAGTTTATAGTGGTTATGTTCTTAGACAATATGATATATTTGCCAATAAATGGGTTTATACATTTACTTTAGGATCAGAAAATGGTCACAGTATTTGGGCAATCGAGTAAATAATAAGTGAGGAAGTAAAATGGAGACAAAAGTTGGAGAAATAGTAAGTTTAACAGAAGGTTTTTTGAGTAGCTATCAGAAGTTGATTCTTGAAACAGTTATTCCTTACCAAGAATCTATTTTAATGGATAAAGTTGTTGGTGCTGAAAAAAGCCATGCAATAGAAAATTTTCGCATAGCAGCAGGTCTAGTAGATGGAGATTTTTATGGTATGGTTTTCCAAGACAGTGATGTGGCGAAATGGATTGAAGGTGTAGCTTATGCTCTTAGGATTCGTAGGAATAGAGACTTAGAAGAAAGGGTTGACGATGTTATAAGTATTATTGAGCTAGCTCAGGAAGATGATGGCTATTTAAATACCTATTTTTCCATTAAGTCACCTCATCGTAAGTGGCAGAATTTGCAGGAATGTCATGAGCTTTATTGTGCTGGTCACATGATGGAAGCTGCTGTAGCATATTACAGTGTAACAGGTAAGGATAAACTCCTTCAAGTAGCCATTAGACTTGCAGATCATATTGATTCTAGATTTGGTATAAATAAAGAACTTGGAGTTCCTGGCCACCAAGAGATTGAACTTGGACTCATGGCCTTATATGATGCCACTGGTGAAATTCGGTATAGGGATTTAGCTGGCTTTTTCTTGAAGCAAAGGGGAAGAGATCCGGACTATTTTCTTAAAGAAAAGGAAAAAAGAGCCTGGGTACATTTTGATATGGATCCAAATGACCATGATTATTTTCAGTGCTCAGTTCCTGTCTATGAACAGGACAAGGCGGTAGGACATAGTGTGAGAGCAGTATATATGTATACTGCCATGGCTAAGTGGGCAGAGGACAGCGGAGATTTAGCTATGTTAGCTGCTTGTAAGTCCTTGTGGGATAATATAGTCAATTGTCAAATGTATATTACTGGAGCTATTGGCTCAAGCCACATTGGAGAATCATTTACATTTGATTACGATTTACCAAATGATACTGCTTATGCTGAGACATGTGCTTCTATAGGACTTGTATTCTTTGCAAAAGCTATGCTTAAACATGATAAGAATAGTGAGTATGGTGATGTCATTGAAAGAGCCCTTTATAATGGCATACTAAGTGGTATGTCTCAAGACGGCCATAAGTTTTTTTATGTCAACCCCTTAGAAGTGAATCCAGGTATATCAGGTGTTGTCAATGGACATAAACACGTGCTAGCTGAAAGACCTAACTGGTATAAGTGCGCCTGTTGTCCTCCAAACTTAGTAAGGATGATAACATACTTAAATGATTATATTTGGTCAATAGAGCAAGATACCATCTACTGTCATTTATATACAAGTAGCCAATTAAAGGCCAAAGATGTCTGGATAGATATGGAGACTACTTATCCATTAAGTGGAGATATTACCATTGATATTCTAAATAAGAATCAAGACCTGAAAAAAGTGGCTTTTAGACTTCCAGATTGGGTTGACGAAACAATAATAAAGATTGAGGGCATAGAAATAGACTTAAACAGTATTTCTTCTAAGGGCTATGCTTATATTAATCTAAAGAGAGAAAAGACACAAATTACAATAAAGTTTTCGATTAAAATACGCAAAATCTATTGTCACCCTAAAGTAGTAAGTATCAAGGAAAAGTAGCTGTGACAAGAGGTCCTCTAATCTATTGTTTTGAAGGTGTTGATAATCAGATTGATCTTAACAAACTAAAACTAAATGAAGAAGAGCCACTTAGAGAGTTTTATACTAAGGATAGCTTTTATAGAGGGCTACCTGTGATTAAAGCTTTAGCCAAAAGCACTCAAGAAGCTGAGCTCTATGGTGATAAGCTAGACTACGAAAGTGAACAAGAAATAACTGGAATTCCATATTTTTTATGGGGTAATCGTGGTGTCAATCAAATGAGAATATGGCTAATAACCTAGTTATATGATACCTAAATAGAGGTGATGATAGCCAGATATCCAAAAATAATCATTGTGTATTTTGATGGTTCATATGCTATAATCAATGTTGATATTAGCAGGAAGTATTAACAGTGGGAGGGCATAAAGTGAAAAAGGATTATAAGTTGGCTCTTGTTGTCGAAGGAGGTGCCATGAGAGGCATATACTCTACAGGGCTATTAGATGCTTTGTTGGATAGAGGTTTTCAGCCTTTCGATTTGTGTATCGGAGTTTCGGCGGGATCAACCAATCTTGCGGCTTACTTGGCTGAAATGCCAAAGCGTAATTATCACATATATATGACTTACTCATTGAGTAAGAAATTCATAAGTATATGGAACTTTATTAAGGGAAGGCATTTGATGGACTTGGACTGGATGTGGCGTGAGACAATAGAGCATATGCGCTTAAACCTAGATAATATTATTATGAATAATTGTGATTACTTTGTAGGTATTACCGATGCAGTGACTGGTAGAATACGATATGTAATGCCAGACAAAAGCAATCTTGAGACGGTTATTAAGGCTTCGAGTGCTGTGCCTATATTATATAGACATCCAGTAATAATCGAAGGACATCCATATTATGATGGTGGCCTATCAGACCCAATACCAGTTAAGGAAGCTGTAAGAATGGGGGCAAAAAAAATCGTTGTAATTCGTTCAAGGAAATATGATTATAGAATGAGAGATAATGCCAGTATTCTTACAAAGTGGTTTTTGAGAAAGTATCCAAAACTTATCTCTACTATTGAAAAGCGTCATATAATCTATAATGAGCAAATTGATTATATAAGAAAGAATCATAAAGATGTTGAGATTATTGAGATAAATCCAAAAGAAGAATTTGAAACCACGAGGCTTACAAAAAATAAACGCATTCTTGAGAAAGACTATTTAATTGGCTATAGTGCTGGAGAGAGATTGATTAATCAATTAAGATAAAAGAAATTATATAGTGAAATTGATAAAAAGAGGTCCTAAGCTTATTAAGCTTAGGACCTCTTTTTCATTGTGTATTAGTATTTATATTCATTTTGGATGGAAATTTTTTCTATTTAATGGTTTGAGATTTTAGGAGTCTAGCTTTTAGGTTTAGTTTGAGTGAATGCTTTTGCTCCTATAATTTTCTTTAATTGAGTAACTAATGAAGCTATACTTGTAAAAACCTTTGGATATTTCGTGTTATAAGATTGCTTTGTCTATGGCCTAGCGTGTACTAGTGCCCTAAAATGAACTTAGGACATTATAAATTGGAGGATACTATGTTTGAAATTATTGATTTAAAGTTAAACCATAAGAAGAAACCGATAGGTCTCAGTTCGCTGCCAAAATTATCATGGAAACTTAATAGTAATCAGCGCGATGTAGTACAGACACATTACCAAGTTCAAATTTCAACACAAATGAAGTTTAATGATGTTAAATATGATAGTAAACTGGTAAAATCAAATGAATCTATTAATGTAGAATTGCCCCAGCTGGAAATTGTGGATTTTAAAAAGTATTATATAAGAGTAAAATCAATTAGTAATAAAGGGGAAGAATCAAAATGGTTTATATCTTTTTTTATTACTGGGTACGTAAATCAGGCGATTAAAGCCTCTATGATAACAATTGAAGATTCAATTAAACTAAATCATGAAGAAACATTTTATGCGAGAAAAGAATTCGAATCTAAAAAGAATATCGAATCAGCATATTGTACTGCGACAGCTTTTGGTTTATACAAATTGTATTTGAATGGTGACCGTGTTGGTGATTATCAGTTGACTCCTGGATGGACATCATATAATAAACACTTAATTTATCAGATATACGATGTGACAGAGTTGATTAGAAATGGAGAAAATACCATTGGAGCAATGGTTGGTGTTGGTTGGTATAAGGGTTCGTTCGGATTTAATAGGAAACCCAACCTCTACGGAGATAAGGCTGGGTTTTTATGTGAACTACACATAAACTATTCAGATGGTAGTCAAAGTGTCATAAGGACAGATACATCTTGGAAGGGTCATTTATCACCTATTTTGATGTCAAATCTATACGATGGTGAGTATTATGATGCTAATAGAGAAATCGATAATTGGTGCTTATCTAATCTAGACACTACAGATTGGCTAGGATTAACAACAATTGATTTCAATCACATGATTCTAAAAGAACAAGTTTCTGAGCCTGTTAGAGTTATAGAGCAGATTCAGGCAGAAAAACTGTTTCGAACGCCAGAGAATGATCTGGTCATAGATTTTGGTCAAAACATGTCTGGTCTTGTACAAATATCAGTTACAGGTATGAAAGGAGATCAAGTTGAATTAAACTTTTTCGAAGTATTAGATGCAGAGCATAATGTATACATAGACAACTTGAGGGGAGCTGAGCAAAAAGTTACATATGTTTTTGGTGAAAAAGAGGATGTAGTGTATATACCTTCATTTACATTTCAGGGCTTTAGGTACGCACGAATCAACAAGTTTCCAGGGCAGGCTAAAATTGATAACTTTATCGCTTTAGCTATAAGCTCAAGTATGGAAATGACTGGACGGATTGAAACTTCAAATAAAACTGTCAATCAATTGGTTCATAATATATTGTGGGGTCTCAATAGCAATTTTGTAGATATTCCAACAGATTGTCCACAAAGAGATGAGCGGATGGGTTGGACAGGTGATGCACAAGTATTTGCTAGAACGGCATGCTATTTTAAAAACTGCTATAATTTTTATAAGAAGTATATGATTGACCTAGCACACGATCAAACATCGGATGGAGGGGTCCCGCATGTTGTTCCAGATATATTATCTGGTAATAGTAATGATGATAAATTCTTATCAGAAGGTGCTGTTTCAGCTGCAGGATGGGCTGATGCAGCGGTAATCATACCTTGGACACTATATCAAGTTTACGGAGATGAGGATATACTTGTTACACAATATGAAAGTATGAAAGCTTGGATTGACTTTATGAAGAATCATTCAGAAGATTATATATGGTCATATAATATGCAGTTTGGAGACTGGGTAGCCCTTGATGCTAAAGAAGGAAGTTACTTTGGTGCAACACCAAATGATTTGATTTGCACTGCCTATAGCGCCTACTCTACAAGTCTATTTGTTAAAACTGCAAAGGTTTTAAATAAGCAGAAAGATGCAGAAATTTATAGTGATTATTTGAATAAGATTATTAATAAATATCATAGTGAGTTTATTGATGATGCTGGGTGTTTGAAAGCTCAAACACAGACTGCACATATTCTATCCCTATACTTTGATCTATTACCAGAGGATAACAAAGAAATTGCCATTAAAAATCTAGTAGGATTACTTGATAAAGAAAATGGCCATCTTGTAACTGGATTTTTAGGTACTCCTTATTTTTGTAGTGTTTTATCAAATCACGGGAAGTATAAAGAAGCTTACGATTTATTCTTGAAAGACGATTTCCCATCATGGTTATATCAAGTCAATATGGGTGCTACAACAATTTGGGAGCATTGGGATGGTGTTAAACCAGATGGAAGTATGTGGAGCCCTGATATGAACTCTTTTAACCATTATGCTTATGGGGCGATTGGAGAGTGGATTCAGCGAACTATGATTGGAATTGAACTTGATGAATCAGATCCGGCTTATCATCATTATTATATACAACCAATCATTGACAAACGATTTACTTATGCCAAAGGTAGCCTAATGTCTCAGTATGGAATGATAGAAAGTAAATGGGAATTATACGGGGATAGGGTTAAATTATCTATAAAGGTTCCGGTTAATACACGTTGTACAATCAATTTGAGACAAGCTATTGATATAATGGACAATAATACGGGTCAAACATTTTTAGAAATGGATCTAGGTTTTTCTGTCTGTGTGGGCTCAGGTGAGTATAAGGTTGAGTATCTAGTAAATATTGAATAATGCAAAAAGATGTTTGTATTATCCATAGATAATTAATGCTTTGTCCATTCGGAAATTACTTTTTTGATGATAATATTTATATATACTAAAACAAACGGAGGATTATGTAATGAGAAAGTTATTTGTATTGGGACTAATATTCACTATGTTAACAAGCTTGTTTGTAGGTTGTAACACCGACTCGGTGGAAACAAGTGAGGAGGTACTAGAAACAACTGAAGTAAAAGAAGAGATAGCAGATTCAAATGAAGTTGATTCATCATCAAGTTTACCCTTTGAAGGTGTGGAGCTTACGGTAATGATAGGTCAAGATACTACAACTGATGGATTTACAGAATTGATTGAACTTGCTAGAGAAAAATTGGGCATTGAATTTGAAGTAGAGTTAATGGTTGGTGGTATAGAAGGTGATAATATTCTGAAAACCAGACTAGCATCTGGTGATGCTGCCGATATAATTGTTTACAATTCAGGATCATTGCTTGGGGCACTTAATCCGGCAGAATATTTATTGGATATAACGGATGAATCTTTTATGGACAAAGTGGCAGATAGTTTTAAAACGACTGTTGCAGTTGATGATGTAGAATACGGAATACCTTACAGTACAATAATGGCTGGAGGAATGATGTATAATAAGGCTATTTATAAGGAACTAAACTTAGAAGTGCCAAAAACTTGGAATCAATTCTTACTTAACTGCGATATTATTAGGGATGCTGGGACATCGGCAGTCATTGGAACATATGGAGATGCATGGACATCGCAGGTTTTATTCCTTGGTGATAACTATAATGTAATATCTGAAAATCCAAATTTCGCAACTGAGTTTGAAGCAGGGAATGCAAAATTTGCATCAACACCTGCAGGTCTTAACAGTTTTCAAAAACTTGTAGATATTGAACCATACTTAAACTTAGATTATTCAGTTGCTACACTTGATGATGGGGTAGACATGTTAGCAACCGGTCAAGGTGCACATTGGCCAATGTTATCCTTAGTCATGACAAATATTAGTGAGCTATATCCAGAAGCCATTGAGGATATTGGCGTCTTTGGTATTCCAGGAAATGATGAAAACGATTTAGGATTAACAGTTTGGATGCCAGCCGCACTATATATTAATAAGAATTCTGAACAAATTGATGCAAGTAAAGCTTTCTTTGATCTATACATTTCTAAAGAGGGATTGGATGCATATACATCTGCTGTTCCTCCATTAGGGGCCTATGTGGTAGAAGGATATGCATTACCAGATGATGCAATGCCGATTGTTAAAGATGATATGCAATCATATATTGATAATGGTAAAACAATCCCAGCATTAGAATACTTAACACCTGTTAAGGGACCAAGTGCGGCTGCTATTTGTCAAGGTGCAGGCTCAGCTCAAATTACAGCCCTAGAAGCAGCCGAGGCATATGATGCTGACTGTTTAAAGCAAGCGATTCAATTAGGACTTGATTGGGAATAATATGTAGTAACGAAGTAGCTACTTATAAAATATGTAAGTAGCTATTTCTTATTTTAAGGATTATTTAACTCTGATGTACAAGACAAGACCTTTTGCAAGACCTTATAATACTTTGGTCAATTTAAAATATTAAACATAGTACGATTTTGTCGGTTTGCTATGGAAGGAGTTTGATTTGAGAAGTAGTAAGATTTATTCGATGTGGTTTATTGTTCCAGCAGCTACTATATTTTCTATTTTTTTCTTAGTACCTGTTATAATTTCTTTATATTTTAGTCTGACGATTTGGAACTTCGACAGTTTTAGCTTTGTTGGACTTGATAATTTTAAGCTTTTCTTTACGGAAGGATCCTTAGCGATCAGCTTGAAAAATACCCTGATTTATGCCTTTTTGACTAGTGGTTTAAAGGTTGCAATATCTTTTTTTATTGCAATTTTTCTTACAAGTAGTATCAAAACAAAAAACATCATTCGTTCACTTGTTTTTTTCCCTAATCTAGTTAGTACAATTGCAATTGGTATGGTTTTCAAATCATTACTTCATCCCACAAAAGGATTGGTAAATGTTGTTCTCGGATTTATAGGTATAAAAGGCATTAGTTGGCTTGGGAATACAGATCTTGTATTATATAGCATCATTCTCACAGACGTTTGGAAAGGTGTTAGTATTGCTACAGTCATATATATTGCAGGAATTGTATCAATTGACAGAACCTTTTACGAAGCAGCATCAATCGATGGTGCTAATAAATGGCAGAAGTTAAAGCATATCACATTACCTTTAGTAAGACCTGCCATGAACACGGTGATAATTTTATCTCTAATAGGTGGTTTACGTAGTTTTGATTTAATTTGGGCAATGAGTGGAGGGGGACCTGGATTCGCTTCAGATGTGTTAGCCTCTACTATTTATAAGCAATATGCAGCTGGATTTTATGGGTTGTCAACTGCAGGTAATGTGATAATGCTTATATTAATTGGAACAATAGCATTCCCATTAAGAAAATTTTTATTAAAGAAGGAGATGGTTTAAATGACATCATATAAAAAAAGAACTATTATTGCTGACGTTATTGGGGTAGTATTATCATTAGCTATCTTTGCCGTTCCCTTTGTTTTTATGATAGTAAACTCTTTAAAGGATAGAAAAGCCGCCAATCTATTAGAATTGAAGTTGCCAGAAACGCTAGTTTGGAGCAATTATTCTGAGATTATCAAAGCCAATGATTATCAAATATTGACTGCATTCAAGAACAGTTTGTCCATTATGATTCTGTCTGTTATAATTCTGATTATAACGGGGTCAATGGCTGGCTATATCCTACAAAGATCATCGGGAAACACAAAGAAGATATTTAACACTTTATTTTTGCTAGGTCTTATGCTTCCCCCAGCAATTCTACCAACAATTTGGGTGTTACAGGTTCTAAATATTTACAAATCATTATTCTCTATTGTAATGATCGAAGTTGCATTAGCACTTCCTTTTACAACAATGCTTTACCGAGGTTATATGAGTACAATCCCCCGAGAACTTGAAGCTGCTGGGTATATTGATGGTTGTAGTAAATGGGACGTATTTTGGAGAATTATATTTCCACTTTTAAAACCAGTAACAGCTACCATAGTAATTCTGAATTCTGTAACTATTTTTAACGATTTTATGAATCCTCTTTATTTCTTTCCGGGTAAAGACAATGTAACGGTTCAGTTAACGCTCTATAATTACATGGGAAGATTCTCGGGGTCTCATAATTTACTTTTTGCCAATGCTATTGTAATAACCTTACCAATGTTAATATTATTTCTTATTTTTAATAACCGTATTGTAGAAGGAATGGCTTCAGGATCTGTAAAAGGATAAGGACTACGAATTTGTGGAGGTTGTCATGAGGTTTCAGGTTAAATTAATTACAATATATGCAGTATTCATGTTTTTTGCTGCAATAATAATTGGTACATTAATATATAGGTACAACGTTCAACAATTAGTAGAAAAAGAACTAGAGTCAATTGAGTTGATTTCTCTGCAAACAACCAATCAGGTGCTTGATATTGTTGATTTGATGAAGTATAGGACTGACACATTACTTGCAGATCCAAACACTCGAAATAGTTTGAAAGCATTGAGTCTTGAGAAGGATTTCTCTGATGAGTATGTTAGAGCAGCCAGAAATACGCTGCAAAGTAGCCTTCTTACAGATTCATCTATGTCAAAGTTTTACCGTGTTATTATCTTTAATAAAAGTAATGAGTTTATTGCGACTAAAACAGTAAAAAAAACGCGTTTGATTAGTGATATTAATTGGAATAGTATGACTTGGTTAGAGCGAGCAGAGTCGAATAAAGGTAAGCCAATATTAGTAGCAGCTCATGAGGATTCGTGGAGTGAGAAAGACAATATTCAAGTATTTTCATTAGTTCGTGCTGTACAGGGAACTGGACTTGGATATATAGAGGTTGAACTCGCAGTTGAGGATTTAGCTTCACAAGTTAAATTACCAGATGATAACTTAGAGATTGTTATTTTGATCAATGGATACGATATCTTATATTCGAATTCATCTAATTTTTCAAGTCACTTATATGACAACTTTATTCAGAATATGTCAGAAGGTTCTTCGATTGTTGGAGTTGATGATGGAGCTGATTTGCTTGTATCAAAGGCAAATGCTGATTTATATGGTCTTTCAGTTATAATTTTGAAATCAGAAGCTCAAATTCTAAAAGATAATAGATATTTACTAACGATGGTAATCTTAGTCGTGTTTCTTTTTTACATTATTAGTCTTGGTTTTATCATATTGTTATCTATATTTTTAACAAAACCCCTAAAAAACTTACGAGTTGTGATGGAGCAAACTGAACTTAATAATATTGATGATAACATTATTGAAGAATTTCCAAATGATGAAATTATGGCACTTAGTTTAACTTATCAAAGTGTTCTTGAAAGGCTGAAAAACACCCTTGAAGAGGAGAAGCAAATCATAATGTTGCAGATGGAAGCCCAATACGATTTATTACAGGCTCAAGTCAACCCACACTTCCTATTTAACGTACTAAATGTCATTTCTAATAAGGGACTGGTAAACAATGATGAAAGCATTTGTGAGATTTGTGGCAATCTCGCAGACATGTTGCGTTATTCTACCAATGTGAAAGATAAATATGCAACTGTGGAGAGCGAAATTGAATATGTGAAACAATACCTAAATATCTTAAGTTCTAGATTCGAACATAAATTAGAGTTTGATGTAGATTGTGATAGGGATATTCTGAGTAAAATCATACCTAAAATCACTATCCAACAATTTGTTGAAAATAGTATAAATCATGCTTTTAGGAATACAGCTGGATTAATGAAGATCAAAATTCGTGGAGTGATAACTGAGGAGGGATGGGCTGTAACTATTGATGATAATGGATGTGGCTTTACCCAAATAGAAATTGATGATTTTAATAATCAGTTCTTTGAGATAAAGAGTAAAATAAAACAATCAACAGGCAACATTGAATTAGAAATTGGAGGGATGGGCTTAGCAAATACTTATGCAAGGATGTATCTGTTGTATGGTGAACGCTTTGAATTCTTAATAGCAAATAGTAATAATGGTGCAAAAATCAAGATTAGTGTTAAGAATGAGGAGGTTCTCAAATATGTATAAGGTAATTGTTGTAGATGATGAGCCGGCAGCATGTAGACATATATCCATGATAATTGAAAAATACTGTCGTAATTTTCAAGTTGTGGCAGTTGAGGATAATGGAATGGATGCAATGAGCAAGATTCAGAAATTTGATTATGATGTCTTAATAACTGATGTGTGCATGCCACTAATGGATGGGATTGAATTGATAGAGAAGATGGACCAGGAGGGAAAAAGCTTAAAAACAATAGTAACAAGTGGTTATCAGGAGTTTGATTATGTACAAAAGGCAATTAATCTTGGTGCCAGTTCCTATCTATTAAAACCAGTTGTCCCAAATTCGGTGATTGAAGTACTAAAAAAGATAGAAGTAGAGCTTGATAGAGACTATATACACATGCAGATTAATTTATTCAATGCACTTTATCATAGTGAAAGTTACGATGAAAAACTAGTAAGTAGAGTTTTTACTTATGACTTCTATTATTTGGCAGTAAGGAGATTAAATGGCTTACCAATGAGACACCGCCAGAATAATTTTGCTGAGATGTTTGCGGAAAAAAGTCAATCAATAATAATATATGGTAGAGATGTTGATGAAGAACTATATTTTATACCTGAGGAGCTGGTCAAAGAGAGAAGCTTGATCCGCATTGTAGAAGATGAGTCTAACTTAGAAATTGATAAGGGATACTATACATTGGTATATTTTAATCATCCAATGAAGGTGGAGGATTTTTTTGTTAATGTCAAAAAACTTTATCATATACTTGATAGTTCTCTTGCAATTGGCCAATCACAATCGTTGACTGTAAAAGAAGCAGCAAAAATTAATGAACCACAAATTGGGAATTCTTATACCGACGATTTAGAAAGGTTATACTACTATATAAGGGAGAAGGAAGCTGTTAGAATTAGGAAAGAGCTAAACAAGTTGTTTGATTGCTGGAAGAAAGATAAGCGTACACAACTTTATATGGAAGCTTTGACCAAACAAATACTCTATAGAATGAGGCAAAGTTATGGCAATAGGATATCATTTTTAGAATCAGAACAATTAGTAGATGAGATGTTTGCCTATTCGAAGAGTATGAATGATTTTAAGGTTAACTATTTGGATATTATTGATAGATTCTATGAAGATGAGAATTTCGTTGATAAAATTGATACACCAGAATTTTTCGAGAAAGTGCTTAAATATTTGAATGGACATATAGATCAACAGATATCATTGAATGATTTGTGTAAGAAGTTTGGTGTTTCACAAGCATATCTAAGCAAAATGTTCAGAAAATATATTGATGAATCCTATAATCAATATAGCACACGCATACGCATTGACAAGGCGAAACATATAATGACTCATAACCCAGAAATGCGAGTGAAAGATGTAGCTGCAATGGTTGGTTATGGTGATCAATTTTATTTCAGCAGGATATTCAGAACATATATGCATATAACACCAACCGATTTTATTGGTCAGATTAAGTTGAATGAAAAGTAAGATATATTATTGCCTATAACAGGCCCTAAATTGTCAAATGAAATATTTGCGAATCCCATAAAATTCAAAATGAAATAGTTTTATAATATACTAACATGGAAAAGCTTAGCTTTGTCATTTAAGCCTAAATGATGTATATAATCAATAAAGGTTCAAAGACTGAAAAGTCTAGACCTATATTACCTGGATTCAAAAAACCCCTTATTGAACCCTTTTTACCAGAGAGTATGAACAACTTTATTTGTAATTATAATTCTGTAAATGGAACAATATCAGTTAGTGTATCTAAAGACGATGTCATATTAAGAGTTGAAATAACATATCCAGCAGATATGGAAGTAGAAGTAAAATTACATTATCTAGATGCTTATGCAAAAAATAAAGACTTACGACTTTCAGTTAAAGCTAGCCCCTATGATTAATCCTATATTCTTGTGGTGAGCTGCCATACTTTTTCTTGAAAGTTCTAGAAAAATGATCAACAGACTCATAGCCAACCAGCTCTGAAATCTCACTGATTTTAAGCTGGGAGTTTAATAGATATTCAAGAGAATGACTCATACGTAAATTTTTAATCATTGTTGTAAAATTATACTTTAGGTTTTTCTTGATAAGTTTGCTTAAATAAGCTTCGCTGTAATGAAACATTTTCGCCAAAGAATTTAGTGTCACATTTTGATAATTATGTTGAACATATTGCAATAATAAAGAAAAATCAAATGCTTGATTAGCACTACTATCATAGTCATAAAAATGTATTGTATCACTGAAATAGCGAAGAATATGAACAAACAAGACATTCATCCATATACCAGCACTGTTATTTGAATAAGGATCATCATAATTACTTTCAATCATAATGTTTTGAATTGTCTTTTTTGTTAAGTCTGAATTAGCAGTTTTAAAGAGAAGATAGTTTGATTTATTCGTTTCATATAAAGTATTCCTAAAAAATAAGGAAAGTAGGTCTTTTTGAGACATTAATTTCCAGAATATGGTATCAAATGTACTTTTACGCACCAAAATACTAATGACTAAATTATTTAATGTTGCAAGTACATCATGCTTGGAGTAGGGTGCAATAATACATAATTCGCCCTCTGTTAAGAGACGACTCTCTTTCTCAAATATCTGTTTTGCGGTACCTGAATAAACATAATTAATCTCAAAATGATTATGAAAATGTAGCAAATCGTCAACATAAGGTAAATGCTTGTAGGCAAAAATATCCCTATTATCAGGTATCACATTTTTTTCTAATATAGAGGTTGATTCTGGGCTTTTTAGTATCCTTGATGCGTTTATTGGTAAGGAACGTATCATTTCAGTAAATTCATCAGATGACATAAGTTTACTTTCACTATTAAAGCTCACCACAGGAGAAGATGTTGCTAAAATACTTAATAAATAAGGGATATCTGTATTTGTCCTAAGATATAGAACCTATCCCTACAAATACCCAGTTATGTTTGCGGATTGTCAAAGAGCTCTTAAATGGCTCATCTACAATGGTAGTAAGTACGGTTATGACACATCAAGTATTGCTCTACTTGGTTTTTCAGCTGGTGGTAATCTTGTGAGTACAACCTATCATCTGTTAATGAATGAAGATATTTTGCCAGCCGACTATACTTGGGACGAAATTGACCATACTAAAATTAGTCTAGGTTCACTGGCAATGGTATATCCAAAACTCTTGTTTACCAATGATAGTAAATTATTAACTATGACAGTAGGTCTTGATGTAATGCAAAATGAAACAACTACAAATGAAGCAATAGCCAAATATACATTATCAACAAAAGTTAAGAAAGACCAAGTCCCCACATTCTTAGTTAATGCAACAGATGATGGATTGATATCATCTGAAGATATATTGAAGTATGCATTAGAATTACAGAAAAATCAGGTTCCCTTTGAAATGCATAATTATGGACGAGGTAACCATGGCTTTGGGGCATGTGTTAAACAAGACCCAAATTGGGTAAAGGATACTGAAGGGGTTGAAACATGGTTGGGGCTCTATGCTATTTGGCTAAAAAAAAGCAATTTGTATTAAGTCGATTAAAGAAACTTCCCCCACATCATACTGAAGGATGTATGGGCCATAGTAGATCCACTGAAAAGGAATGAGACAATGAAAAAATCGAAATACAACAATAATTGGACATACTGGAATGAAAAAGTCTGCTTTAGATTTAATTGAAAACTTCTGGGGTGGTATGATTCATGATGGCGCTGACATATTTTGGGAAATCTATAACCCTAAGAACAAGTCATTTTCACCCTATGGAGATCCAATGATTAACAGCTACTGTCATGCTTGGAGCTGTACGCCTACATATTTTCTGCACAAGTACACTTTATGAAGTCCCTTTAAGTGCAATAGAAGCAAATTAAAAGACCGAAGTCAAAAAGAGCTATTCAAGATGAATACTTCTCAAAAATGGACGATCTACAGTGAATACTCAATCGGCCCATGTAGTTGCATTACATTTTGACTTAGTTGAAGAAGCTTTTAAACCCAAAATCCTTAGTGGACTTAAAGCTTTACTTGAAAAAAATAATATGCATCTTAAAACTGGTTTCATAGGAACGCCATACTAATGTAGAGCTCTCTCAGATAGTGGTGCCAGCGAAGAGGCTTATCAAGTGTTTTTTAGAAAGGGCTATCCAGGTTGGCTCTATGAAGTTATGATGGGAGCGACAACTATATGGGAGCGATGGAATTCTATCATGCCTGATGGCAAGATTTCTGGGACAGGCATGAACTCTCTCAATCACTATGCTTACGGTGCAATTATGGAATGGGTCTATAGGAATGTGTGTGGACTTAAACCTGTAGAAGCAGAACCGGGCTTTAAGAAGTTTCTTTTAGAACCTGAGATTAATCACAGATTTGAGTATGGATCGGTTGTTGATTTGTCCTTTGACTATTCTTTGGAGACGCCATTGTGATGATAAAGGAGAATGAAGATTCCCTTGCTATATTGAAAGCACACATGCCTCATCTCGTAGTTTAGGATGAAAACGAATTAGACTTTGAAATGCCATACAGTATTCAGTAAGTGCTAGATAGAGCTGATATTTTTATGAAGGACATGATTCCTAGAGGTTTGGATGTGGAAGGAATGGCAAAAGCATTGAATGAACTTACATCTGTTTAATAAAGCTGTTTTAGTCGGCAATAAATAGCCATATAAAGTGAAATGTGTGATGTAGTTGTGTTTCTATTTTGCACAGTTGAATAGCAAGGGCCAATATTTCAAAAACACTACTCTCAGGAACACTGATAGTAGTGTTTTTTAGTTCGTAGAAGGACAGTCTAAATTATGCGCAAAAAAATGTAATAAAGAGATAACTTAATTGTGAATTAATATTAATCGGTGTTATAGGACCACATTTTTGGTATTCAAGTTTAAAAAATTGAACCACATAAAAGTCTGGAAATTAATCTTTTCTTTAGGCAACCCGAATTGAGTCCAGCATGTTTTTCTTTGGAAGCTCATAGGTCATGTGATATTGACATTATATCGATGATACAAGATGGAACTATTTATTAAAGTCATCTTCAAACAGCAGAATACAAGCTTTTAGTCTTACATTTCCAACACTATATGAAATACTAGAATTTACTTTTTCATTAAACTCGAAAGAAATCGACAAGTAAAATATGAGTTTATCAGAGAGTATCATCCTGAATTTGGTATAAACTGGTTACTAAATCGACTGAATCTTTACCCAAATGATAACTACAACTATCTTAAAGACCTGTACCTAGCATAACCTTCGGTGCAGATTTAGTTGCAAACATAAGAAAGAAAACGGATTTAACCTTAGATGTACACTTAATGATTGAGAACGTTGATGATAAATTACAAGACTACCTTGATGCAGGTGCAGACATTATTAGTATCCACGTAGAAACAACCAATCATCTTGATCGATTAATCAATCAAGTCAAACAACACGGTTGCAAAGCTTGTGTTGCCATTAACCCTGCAACCTCTTTGAATAGAATTGAATACGTAATTGATAAGCTAGATATGATTCTATTATTAGGGGTGAATCCTGGATATGGTGGTCAGAAACTACTTCCCTATATTGAACAAAAAATCACATATTTGCAAGAAATTCTCAGATATAGAAATTTAAATATATCTATACAAATAGATGGTGGGGTTAATATTAGTACAATAGAAAGGCTTAGAAAGGTTGGTGCTAATATTTTTGTGGCAGGTTCTGCTGTCTTTAGTGAAGAAGGCAATTTAAAGGACAATATTGATAGGTTGATGGAGATGAAAAAGTCGTAAATTTCATAGGGGGTAATCATGAGAATACTCCTTGTTGATGATGAAAAATATTAGGAATGGTATTAGGTCTTAAATTATATTAATGAATTTGGTGTAGAGGCTGCAAGTGAAGCGGAAACGGCTCTTAAATTGTTACAAAATATTCAAATTGATATCTATGGATAAACTGAAATTTACATTATACTTTAGTCTCTTGCAAAAGAGGGTACGGCGATTATCATGAGCTCATCTGAGCTGGAAAACTTATAGATATTTGCGATAGGACACGTGTGATAGGACAAGGTAAAATTATTGGTGAATTTGAGAATAAGGACTTAGAGCTAAAAAAAGTGCTTCCCAAAGCACATGAATACGATATAATATAAAAAGGAAGAGCACCTAATAAATTAAAGCTGGATTTCCTAAAGAATAATGGAACTATTACAATCCAGATGATTCAAGTAGTTTTAATTTACTCACAGGTTGATATATACTTGTAACCTACTGTTACTGAAATGAGTATATCTCTTGCAATATTTATCGATAGCATTAAAGTGAAAATGGTATGTAAAATGGAAACTCGAAACATACGAAATTAGTAAATCTAGAAGTATACAATATATGACTGGAGAGGTATTTTATGACTAGTCCCGTGACAATCTTTTCTGAGTTTAACATTTTTAAGAAACTCCTTATATCTTATGTAATCATCATTGTTCTACCACTAATGATTGTATATGTAATCTACTTTAATACATCTAGGGAAATACTAATTGATAAGGTATATGAAAATACGACTTGGTCACTAGAATTAGTATCAAATGGAGTGGATGATGTCTTAAAGAGAATGATTTCTAGTTCTCTTTATATAAATGAGGACAATAACATACAAAAGCTTAAAGAATTGAGCAAGGATTATAACGGAGAAGCTGTCTTTGGGAAGAGTCAGATGTCCATAAAAGAGTTAGAAGCTCTAAACGGAATTGATCAGCTTATAGAGAATGTTTCATTAAATCTAGTAGGTATTGAGAATTATATTACGATTGCAACTAAATCTGGAGATATATTTACCAATTGGCAAAGGGTAATTGGCCAGGACGATAGGTTGTTGAAAGATTTTTTAGGCGAGGAAGAGCTACCGTCTGGTCAAACATTGTTATGGTTTGGTATCCATAGGGATTATACCATTGGTGGTAATAGGGATACATATGTTATCACATTGTTAAAAAATATATATCAATATAACACCAAATATTTTGGTACCATTAGCATCAGTATTCCCGAAAAGGAGCTTGGCATACTTTTGAATGAAGGTATTGGTCCAAATGGACACCGGTTGATTCTGGATGAAAATGGAATCATAATATCAAGTAACTTTACAGAAATGGTCAATCTTCCATTTGAGAGCCTGTATAGTAATGATCTGCCATCATCCCAAAAAGGATATATTTTAGAATCTCTAATTAATGGTGAATTATCATTAATCTCATACAATCGTCTTGAGTATATGGACTGGGTTATCGTTGACATACAACCCTATAATGAGTTGATGAAAGAGTTAAAAACAACTGAGCTCTATCTTTTTATTGCTGTGGTTACAAGTATCCTAGTATTTTTCTTTATATCTAGAATAATTGCTAAGAGTATTGCCGTACCTATAAGAAAATTAGCAGTTGACATGCAGAATTTCAATAGTACAGAATCATGTGATATTGAAGTGGATTATCAAATTAATGAAGTGGAAGTTCTAGGAACTAGTTTTGAAATGATGAAAAATAATATTCAACTTCTACTAGAGGAAAATATAAAAAAAGAGCAAAGGAAGCGAGAAGCTGAACTTGATGCACTTCAGGCACAGATAAGTCCACACTTTCTTTTTAACACTTTAAATGCAGTGAGGTGGATGGCTCTTAATGGTGACAATGAGCAAGTGGAAAAAATGGTCTTCTCGTTAGGTAACTTACTGAGGATGACGATAAGCAATAAAGATGAACTGATAACTATTGAGGATGAAATCACAAATGTAGAACACTATATTAATATAGTGAAATTACGTCATGCTCTTAGGATATCCTTGGCAGTTGATGTATCAGAGGATATATTAAGCATTAAAATACCTAAACTTTTATTGCAACCAATCATTGAAAACTCGGTTATGCATGGTTTTTCAGATACAAATGGGCAGGGCATTATTGAAATTCTAGCAAGAAAGGAAAGTGATGCCATATTCCTTACCATTCATGACAATGGCAATGGTTTAGTGAAAAGTAATGATTCAAGTATTAATAGCAGAAAGTTTTCCAGTATAGGTCTTACAAATGTAGAAGAACGGTTGAAATTACACTTTGGAGATAAGAGTTTTTTAAGTTTGACCCAAAGACAGAGTAAAGGAGCAACAGTTGTTCTAAAGATTCAGATGGAGGAATAAAATGATTAAAGTAGTTATAGTCGATGATGATGTTTCCATGGTTAGTGGGCTTGAAAAAATGCTGGATTGGGAAAACTATGGGTTTCAAATTATAGGCAAAGCCTATAATGGGAAAGAAGCTTTTCATTTGGTTGAAATCATGAAGCCAGACCTATTAATAACAGATATTTCAATGCCACTCATGAGTGGGCTTGAACTCATTGAGATGTCAAAGCAAAGTCATCCGTCACTTGTATCTCTTGTACTAACCTGTCACGAAGATTTTGAAATGGCTAGAGAAGCCATCCGTTTACAAACTTCAGGATACCTGGTCAAGATTTCTTTGACTAAAGAGAATTTAGTTGAAGTGTTGAAAAAAGTGAAGGTTGAAATTGAGGGTTATACTGAACAAGAGAGATTAAACAGACACATTGAAAGGGTAATTGACGAGCATAGACATAGTGGTGTTAAACAACTTCTTGACAAAATATGTTACGGTTTTTATAGCAATGAGGAAGATGTGACCAATGACCAGAGAACACATGAAAAGTACCTACTCTTTGGTCCATTTAGACTTATTGGTGTGAAAATCCTTAATATATCTGAAGAAAATTCATTCTCAGAAAACCAAGAGAAGAGCTTGATGGAATTTGCCATTCATAATATATTGGAAGAATGTATGCAAGTGTTTGAGAACAATTATATCTATCGTTATCGTGAGAACCAGTATGTGGTAATAGTCTGGGATAGTCAGTATGTGTCTCGTGAGAGTGAAAGAGTTAGTAGGGCACTAAAACTTATGAAGTCAAGTATTAAGGAACATTTCAAATTTAACTTATCCATTGCCAGATCAAATAATTACACCCACTTGTTCCAACTAAAAAATGCTATAGAAGAGTTGAATAGTATCCATCGTAATGGATTTTACTCCAGAAGTATCATTGATTATAAGAAGGATCAAGTCTATATAAGAGTACCTTTTGAGCAAAAGGAAAACTTGGTGGATCAATTTAAAAAAAATCTTTTTATGGGTGAGATTGAAAAAATAGAGGTCTTGGTTAGTAGTACTGGGGAAGAATTTGCAAAAAGCATGTATGAGCCCGTAGAGGTGCGTGAAGTTTTTAATCAACTACTTGGTGTTATCGAAGTAAAAGCGATACAAGATAAGACTAAAAGCCGAGTTCTATTTATAAAAGATGAAGATTTGGATGGTTGTATTGATAAAGTGAAGGGGGCAGCCAACACTTACTTAGGTATTAAACATATAAGAGAGATTACTTCTGAACGTAAGGAAATCTCTCTTATAAAGGAATATATTCATTATCATCTGAAAGAAGTAATAAGTTGTGATTCTATGGCAGAAATGGTTAGCATGAACCCAAGCTATTTTAGTCGCTTGTTCAAAAAAGAAGTAGGGGTTAGTTTTACTGATTACCTGAATTATGTAAGAATTAGTAGAGCCAAACAGCTATTAGAGTTAGAAGGAATGACGATAGAAGAGATTGTCAGTGAAATAGGTCTTCAAAATAATAGTTGCTTCTATAGACTGTTTAAGAAAAAAGTAGGAACAACACCAGGTAAGTACAGAGAAAAGACTTTAAGCTAATGCTTAAGGTCTTTTCTTGTCATTAATGGTAATAAAAAAGTCATCAGATGAGACTGCCTTTAAGCAAGTGGACGGGTATAATAACATTAGTTTCAAGTTGGTAAGAGAGTAGAGGTGTTAAAGCTTTGAGACGTATTAAAGAAAAGTATAGCCTGAAAGAATCATTATATGGCTATTTGTTTATTCTACCAGGACTCATTGGATTTTTGGTATTTGTATTGGTACCAGTTATTTCATCCTTATTTCTAAGTTTTTCAGAATGGGATTTTATCAGTGGGTTAAGTACAATTAAATTAATTGGCATTGAGAACTATACAAAATTATTAGGTGATGAGTGGTTTACAAGTTCCTTTAGAAATAATCTTGTTTTCACACTTGTCTCAATACCCATTACAACCATAATAAGTTTAGTTATTGCAGCATTGATATTAGATATATCATATTTTAAGAATGGTATAAAGGTTATGTTATTTGTACCATATATATCAAGTATTGTGGCGGTTTGTGTTGTATGGATGGTTTTATTACACCCTTCATATGGACCTATAAATGAGATGCTTTATGCATTAGGTGTTGAGGATCCACCAAAGTGGTTAGCTTCACTTGACTGGTCTTTACCTTCTATTATAGGCATATATATATGGCAACAAATTGGCTATTTCGTGGTTGTTTATATTGCAGGCTTAAGTGGTATACCTGAAGAGTTGTATGAGTCAGCAGCAATTGATGGTGCTGGGGGATTAAAGAAGTTCTTCTATATTACGATACCAATGATATCTCCAACTACGTTCTTCCTTGTTACTATGGGAATGATTGGATCATTTAAAGTATTTGATCATATAAGTGTTATGACTCAGGGCGGCCCAGGTACATCCACAACTGTTCTTGCCTATTATATATATAAAACGGCATTTGAGTATTATAAAATGGGTTATGCTAGCTCAATTTCTTGGGTACTTTTCATATTAGTTTTTGCAGTAACCCTTGTACAGTGGCGTAGTCAGAATAAGTGGGTTAATTATTAATGAGGTATACAAAGATGAAGAAAAATACGGTATTAAAAGTTGTAGTGACTGCAATATTATTGGTCCTTTCAGTATCAATGATCACCCCTATACTTTGGATGGTTTCAGCGTCCTTCAAGTTTGAAGCGGATGTATTTGCTTTCCCAATTCAGTGGATTCCAAAAAGGTGGAATGCAGTTTCTAACTACAGGGAAGTTTGGGGAAGTGGCTATAATTTTGCACTTTACTATCTAAATTCTGCTAAAGTCACAATATTTGCCACTTTCTTTCAGGTGTTGTTTTCGGCTATGGGTGCATATGCTTACACAAAAATCAGATTTCCCTTTAGAGATCAACTCTTTTTACTCTACTTGGCTACATTGATGATACCTGAACAAGTGACGATTGTACCAAGATTTATGGTTTTTAGATATCTTGGCTTGTATGACACACATTTTGGTTTAGTAGCAATGTTGTCCTTTAGTGTTTATGGGGTATTCCTCCTAAGGCAATTTATGGTCACTATACCAGCTTCTTTATCAGAAGCAGCAAAGATTGATGGTGCTAGCCATCTGACCATTTTTCTGAAAATCATCTTACCAATTACTAAACCTGCTATAGCAACATTAGCTATATTAAAATTTGTCTGGACTTGGAATGACTACCAAAATCCACTGATCTTTCTCTCTACTAAAGAGAAATTTACACTCCAACTTGGTATGCAACAATTTGCAAGTGAATCAGGTGTATATTATTCCTTGGTAATGGTTGCAGCCGTATTAGCTATCATTCCACTATTTATTATTTTTATCATTGGGCAAAAGTATGTAATCAAGGGTATTTCTATGGGTGCAGTAAAAGGTTGATATGTACACATCACTAGATGTGTTCATCATAAAATTATATTAAAGGAGGGTTTACATGAAACGATTCAAGAAGCTTGTACCAGTCGTTGCAATTATATTATCATTAACTATAATTGTAGGGTGTGGACAAGAACAAGAAATGAAAGAAACCACATCAGAGGCAACTGAGGAAACTAAACAAGAAGAGAAAAGTGGCGGAGAAACGAAGTCTGAAGAGAAAGCTGAAGTTGCTGAAGAAATTGTTCTAAAGTTTTATTCTTGGGAAAGCTATTACGAAGAGGTGAATGCAAAAGTTATTGCAGAATTTGAGGCAATGTACCCAAATGTCTCTGTTGAAGCAACCTATATTGCGGATGGAAACAGTACCGAATATGTTAAGAAAATGGATATTCAAATGCTATCTGGGGAGCAAGTGGACGTTGTTATGCAACCAGGTTTAGATAAGCATGTTGACAGAGCAACTAAGGGATTGTTAGAACCACTTGATGATTATTTTGCTAATGAAGGTATAATTTATGATGATGTCTATGCATTCCCCGTTAGCGTGGATAATACAACATATGGTCTTCCAGGGGATGTAAAGTCTTGGTTTGTCATGATTAACAAAGATCATTTAGATGCGGCTGGATTGGATGTACCACCTCTTGATTGGACTTGGGAGGACTATAGAACTTATGCAAAAGCCTTATCTCAAGGTGAGGGTAAAGATAAGCGGTATGGATCTTATTTCCATACTTGGCCACAATTTTCTTACCTAGCTTTTAATAGTGAGAAAATGAACACGGCTTTTTATAAGGAAGATGGTAATTTAAACTTTGATGATCCATTATTTAGTGATTTCTTAAAGTTTAGATATGAGATGGATAATGTAGATGAATGTCAAGTACCTTATACAGATGCTATTTCACAAAAATTAAGTTATAGAGATATATTCTTTACTGAGAAAGCTAGTATGATACCAATAGGTGGTTGGATGATTGCTGAAGTTTCAAGTGATAAGTACCCACACAACTTTGTAACCACATTTGCATCATTGCCTAGATTTTATGAAGATTCTGCTTCAGGCATGACTGACACAGCGTCTCATGTATACTGTGTATCTAAGGAGTCAAAGCATAAGGAAGCCGCTTACAACTTTGTTCGTTTCATGACGACTAAAGGGATGGAGATTAAAGGTGTAAGTTTATCTGCGGCCAATAATGCTGATGTGGAAGGTATTTTATCGAAAATTATCGAAGGGAACGAAAAGTACTATGATGTAGAAGGGTTATTAAATGTTTATACAAACCCTGAGTGGAAAGATAATATTTCAGCTTATATGCCAGCTTATCATTCACAAATTAGTGATGTATATAATGAAGAGGCTGAGAAATACCTCATTGGTGGCCAAGATCTTGACATAAGTATAAGCAATATGATGGAACGGGCTCAAAAGATTATGGATGAAGCACAGTAAAATATTACGCAATTAGAATCAATTAAATACCTACTCATCAAATTGATTTCTAAGTGAGGAGTGACTAATAGAAGTAATTTAAGCTCCTATCAAGGCATAAATATTGGATTCCATTTATGATAATTATAAAGATTTACCACGGCGCTCTATCAGCAGGATAGAGCGCTATTTTTATTTCAATGATTTAAAGTGGTGACAAATATATATATTAGCAAGTATCGTATTAATTCAAGAGGCTAATTGTAAATTTCTATGCCTTTTAGGTCATATAAACAAGCGTTTATGCAAAGATATCTATAGCGTAACTTATGAACATACTCTATACGTTAAACTTAGCTTTTGCGCATAGTTAAAAATTACGTATATCACCAAAAAATACAGTTTACACCTTATTAAGGCATCCTTATGCCCTATATGATCTGAATACAATTTTGATTCTATAGTAGTATCTCTGATTTCTTTTAAAGATGAGATAGCGATGTATAAGATATTGGTTCAAACAACATCTTGCGTCATTCCCATACGCTTCCTGATTGCTCTAATGCGTTCGGGAGGCATTTCTGGTACTTCAATGATTTCATATGCCGTTGTCTTTAAATCAATCGTATCTTTCATGTGCTGTTTCATTTCTTCAACACTCTCTAGCAATAAATCAAATGATTCTTTTTCCACGACTATTCGCCTCCTTTAATACTTCTGACTACCGATCCAAGTATCTTCTTCTGCTCATCTGTAAGATTATCACTTTCTTTCTTCCTAAAGCAATATAGTAGATAAAGTTGTCGATTCTCTTGGTAACCCTAGTATATTACTCGCGAGCCACCACTCTTTCCACCATCGCCGAATGGATGCCTATACTTTCTCATTCCACCACTAATACCAGTCCCAGCAGTAGGATTTTCTAAAAGTGCTATCTTAAGCTTTCTCAAATCGACTTCATCATATACTGCATCGATATATTCAAGAACCTCTAGCCATATGTCTTCTAGCTTTTTATAGACGCCTGCAAAGTAGTGTTTCCCTACCAGTCTATTCCTTTTGCTGCCTTCACTTTCTTTTTCCACACCCTCAAACAAACAAGCAAGACGAGGCTCTATTGTATTGCTCTTATAGCCATTTATACCAACTTTCAAAATCTTACAGCAAAACAGTTTCGGTTAAGTCGTATTGATCTGAAGTCACAGTTAATCTGATTTCTTCTAAGTAGTTATGGGCTTTTAGAATAGCTAAGGCACTGCCATTATAGGTCTTACTTATTCTACTAATATAACTATGACTTGCTTTTGGGTCACCTGATCCAAAGCCAAGCAAGTCTGCTGGACCCTGGACTTCAATATTAATCTCAGTGTCACAATCCAGTCTTGTATTCCCCATACCATCTCGTATAATAATCTCAGCAAAAATCATATCTTCATCACGGTCACAGGTGACTTGTAATAATTTCTGATCATCATAAGTTGTTAATATGGATTGGCTGATAATGACATTATTCTCATAAACAAGAACTTTAAGTGTCCCTTTTTGATATGGTACTGTCACTAGTGTCTTATAATCTACTGTCCTACCTGATGTCACTCTTTTAACACTAACTTCGTTAATAAATATTTCAACTTCATCCCCAGGCGCATAGACCTCAAGGATTACTTCTGTCCCTTCTTCAATGTCAAAAGTCCAACTTGGAATACCATCACTAATAATCCAAGGAGTTTTCATCAGTTTTGACTGATCTTTATAAGGGTTGATTACTACCATATAGGGCTCTTTTCTCAGGCCATAAACAATTTCACGGTAATAGGAAGCAGGTCTTCTGTTGCCAATTAGGTCAAAATCACCACAAAAAGCTAACTGACAAGGAAACTGTGCTCCAAAGCCACCTTCGCCAAAACTGTAAGCAGGAATCCCTACCCCAGCTTCACCTAGATAATCCCAACCTGTCCACGAAAAATCTCCAATCACATGGGGCAGCTTTTCTATCATTTGCCATTCTTTACCAATAGCAGGGGGATATGTTTCACTTCCTACAATGATACGATCAGGGTATTTTTCACCATCCACTTCGTATCTGGCAGCCATGTAATTATAACCTGCAATATCTGTTGTAGGTGCAGCATAGTCTAACATGTCTGTTATAGCAGGATGGCTTACAATACGGTCCATATGATCGGCCATCAATGCCATAAAGTTATTAATACTCCCTTCAATAACCCCTTCTTCTACCAGTTCTGCAGATACATCTTCTACAATAGTCCCTACATGGTCTCCAGCTGCAAATACACCATTAATAGATGTTAGGGTATACCTAGTTGGGTCCAATGCCTTAACAAGTGTTGACATCTTATGACTGAGTTGAACACCATAGCGGTTACCTAAATCTGGGATTTCATTCCCAAGTGAATACATAATCACTGAAGGATGATTGTAATCCTTTTCCACCATAGCTTGTAAGTCTTTTTCCCACCATTCATCAAAGTTCATCGCATAATCATAATCTGATTTACATCGACTCCACATATCAAAGGATTCATCCATGACATACATGCCTATCTCGTCACAGGCTCTAAGCATTGATTGGGCCATTGGATTATGGGCCATACGAATAGCATTAACGCCAGCTTCCTTTAATTTTCGAATTTGTCTATGTTGTACCACGTCATAAGTCGCAGCACCTAACACTCCACTATCATGGTGCAAGCAAACACCTCTAAGCTTTACACCTTTGCCATTAACCCTTAAACCATTGACGGCATCTAATACGAGCGTCCTTATACCAAAGCTGGTCTCAGATACATCTAATACCTTATCTTCTTCCAAAAGGGTTGCTACACAAGTATAGAGATTAGGCTGATCACTATCCCACAGGTAAGGATTTTCCAGACTGATTCTTGCGTTAATATGACGATCTTCTCCTTTATAAAGCTTGAGTGGCACTGTATTTTCTTTAACTAAAGTTTGATTTGAATCAAAAATCTTAGTTTTCAGGACCACATTCATATTGGACTGTCTATGATTACAAACTGCACAGTTAACATTGACCACCGCACTATTATCTTGAAGACTTTCTGTATGAATTTTCAAACCATCTTCCTTGATATGACACAAATCGCCTTCCATAAGATAGACATCCCTATAAATACCACCTCCAGAGTACCAACGACTATTGGTCATGGTGCCATTTCTCACATAGACTCTTATTTCGTTGTCTTGACCATAGTTCAAGTATTTATCCATCTCAACATAAAAAGTTGAATAACCATAAGGTCTCTTGGCAGCAAGTTCACCATTGATATAAACAAATGTGTTCATATAAACGCCTTCGAATTTTATCAACATTCGTTTACTAGCTTCGCTTTCATCTAATTTAATGTACTTCTGATAGCAGTAAATGCCACCATCTCTAAAAGCCGTATTAACTTTATTGGGTGAATTAGGATTAGGGGCTTTTGAAATCATCGCATCATGAGGTAAAGTAACCTTTTTAGCATGGTCTGGTGTATTCCAAATCAGTGTAAAAGCATCTTTTTCCTCCCAATATAACCACTCTTCATTGAACTTTTTTTCTAACATAATATAATCTCCTATCCTTCGGGGTCACAAATGTCACCCTTCTAGTAAATCTACGTTGCCCAGACATGAATAGCAGTAGTCCGCATCTGGGAGTTGTGCTTTATTGCCTATACCAACAGCCAACATACCTGCTCCATGGGCTGCTTCAATGCCCGCTACGGCATCTTCAAAGACAATGCAATGCCTTTTGTCAACTTCCATTAGCTCAGCACCTTTAATAAAAACCTCTGGATCAGGCTTAGCCTTGCTAACAGATGTGCCATCAACAACTGCATCAAATAAGGGTGTCAGTTCTAGTTTATCAATAATAAACTTAGCGTTTTTACTGGCAGACCCGAGGGCAATTTTATACCCCTTCTTCCGCGCATTAGCCACAAAATCATAAGCACCTGGTAAACAGTCTTCTTTGCTTAAAGTTTCAATATATTTGACATATTGGGCGTTCTTTTTTGTACAATAGATTTCCTGCTCCTCAAGTGGCATATTAAGACCTCCTATTTCCAGAATAATCTGAAAAGATTTTAAACGGCTGACACCTTTTAGACGCTCATTGTCTTCTTTTGTAAACTCAATACCTAATGACTTAGCCAAATCTTTCCAAGCAAGATAATGGTATTTGGCTGTATCTACAAGGACACCGTCAAGGTCAAAAATCAATCCTTTATACATATTTGTCTCCTCTAAAATCTTGTATCTATTCTTCCACAAAAAGGGTCAATTGGGGATATACCAACAAAGTCACTACGCCCCATTATCTTTTCAACAACAGCCTCCATAACATATGAAGAATTACAGTAGCCATTAATAAAAGTCTTAATCATGGGCACATCTATTAAATGGTAGGGGTTGCCGACACTGATAAACATGGTAGGAACTTCTTTAACGAACCAAGGCATGTTATTACCAAGTCCGAATAAGGTGTACCAATTGATTCTGGATACGGTCTTGTTACTGGCGGTTTCTATGTTGGCTATATAAATGACTAAATCATACTTTTCCTTTATCATTCTTGTATTATCAAGTGGCTTGGAAAAATCCTCTGGTATGTATTTGCTAACTTGAAATCCTTCTTTAATTAGAGACTTTTCAAAGTGTTTATAAACTCTTTCATTGGACTCAAAGTCTCCTAGAACTTGAAGGAATACTTTCTTATGCTTAACTGAATCGATTGGTAAAAGAGTCTGTGTATCTTTAACCAATGTAATGCCTTTATCTGCGCAGTCTTTTGCCATCTTCTCATATTTATCACAATTCAGAAGGGATAAAGCCTCATGATCTGGGACCAAATTCCCATCAATTTGCTTCTTATGTAATCCAAGGGCTGCTTTTGTTGCAAGAATTCTAAAGTTGGCTTCCTTAAGCCTTTTTTCTGAAAGGATACCTAAATTGTACCCCTCCATCATATATTGAAAATCTTCTTCTAAGTCTTTGTTGAACAAAAACATGTCACACCCAGCCTCAATTGACTTTGGTACTGCAAGTCTTCGTTCCATAGCAGCACAGAATCCTACCATAGGGCTTGCATCTGTTACAATCATTCCATTAAAGCCTAATTCATCTCTTAGGAGTTTTTTCAATATATTATTAGAAAGTGTTGCCGGTACAATTTCTGATACCGATTCACCATTAATCTCTTCTTCATAGGCAGGCAAAGCAATATGACCCGCCATGGCTGTTAAACTATTTTCTTCTATTAAGCCTTGGTAGACTTTACCAAAAGTCTTACGCCATTCGCTCATAGTCATTGTGTTAACACTAGTAAGCAAATGCTGGTCCCTGTCGTCTACCCCATCACCTGGAAAGTGTTTAATAGATGTAGCCACTCCCGCTTCTTTTGCCCCCTTAATATAGGCTTTACCCATAGCCAACACTCTATCTGGATCATTACCGAATGTTCTCACATTTGTTATTGGGTTTCTATAGTTATAATCAATATCTACGACTGGTGCAAAGGACCAATTCACACCAACAGATGCCCCTTCTGTACAGGATATTTTACCAAGCTCATAGGCCTTTTCTACATCGTTTGTCGCAGCAATAAGCATTTCACGACCATAATATGTGCCTTCTAATGCTGTACCATTGCCGCCATATTCAAGATTTGCTGCTATCATTAAAGGTACCTTAGAAGCATTCTGAAGAATTTTATGGTTTCTTTGAATCTCTTTTGCTGCGCCCTCTCTATATAAGACACCTCCAATATATTTGGTCATAACTAGAGATGTCAACTCATCAGGATTACCTGTAAATACTACTGGGCAAAAAAGTTGTCCTATACGTTCTTCTAATGTCATGTTTTGATATGTATCCATAACCCATTCAATTGCTTCCGAGTTAAGCTCAAATGGTTTTTCTTGTAAAATATTTTTCATTATTTCTTAACCTCCTATTTAGCTTTAGTTAATGATTTGCTCCAGTTTGTGATTACTGCTTACCATGAACTCGGAACACTTAATCGTAATCTTCAATTCTCTAATTATCTTTCCAGTCAATATAAACCATGTCTCCTTCATCCTTCCAATTATATAAATCAATAGACCTGTAGCACTTAACACCCCAATGCCATATTCCAGTTTTAGGATCCGTATTTTCCTTATTTTCACCATACCAATAATAAACACCATCTATGAACATGATAGATCCACCATGAGCCTGTATTCTTTTTCCTTCGTTATCTAACCAGACTTTTCCCGGTCTAATAGAGTTATACATAAGTGATGCTCCTTTTAAAAGTCAATAATTCTACATTTGTTTCTATGTTATCTTCTTAAACACTTCTTATTGCATATTCAACTTCCATTAATTCTTTATTCATTGCTTTCACATCAGCACCTCTTAACATCAAGCCGAGCATAAAGCCATCTCCTGAGCAAACAATATCATCAATCGAATAAGGTAGTTTCATACCACCAACCGATCCATCCTCTTCCAAAAGATGTGGCAAATACTTATGAAGGATTGCTCGAGTGTTTTTATTCGTCTTCAACTCTTCTATAGAGGATTGTAGCGAATAGACTAAACGATAGTCCTTTGTCGATTCATATTCAAAGCTATATATTCCTGAGCTGAGCGTGACATGTACCATCTTCTCAACCTGAGTTGCCACCATATCTTCATTAAGACCAATAATACCATCTAGCTTAGCATAAGGTAAGATAAGTTTAGCTTGTGTATTAAATGGAACTTCCACCTCTATGCTAATGTGGTCATTTTCATCTCTTTTCCATGAAGATCGAATCTTACCCATGGCTGAATCAAGACTGGCTTTTGCATAGAATAACTTACCATATATCATTGGTTCAATAATAAATGATTTAAATCCTGGTTCATATTCAACAGGCTTTATACCACACATATTTCGATACATCCATTCTACAATCGACCCATATGCATAGTGATTTAAGGAGTTCATGCCGGTTCCTGAGATCTTGCCATCTGGTAATATTGAGTTCCAACGTTCCCATATGGTGGTCGCTCCCATTAACACCTCGTATAACCAACTAGGGTAATCTTCTTGAAAGAAAATTTGATAAGCACTGTCACTATCACCATAATCGCTTAAGGAACGACATAGGAATGGGGTCCCTATAAAACCAGTTGATAGGTGCATATTATTTTTACGTAGCAGATCTTTTAAGTCCTTTAGGATTCGTGTCTTTCCCGTATCATCAAGTAGGTCAAACTGTAAGGCAATTACATGTGCTGTTTGTGTCAAAATCGTAGAACGACCATTTTTAGAAAAGTATTCATCTTGTATTGCTTTTTTCACTTCTTCAGAACGTTTAGCATAGAAGACTGCATCATCATCTTTACCAATCACTTTTGCTGACTTTGCTAATATGTTCATGGATAAATAATAGTAAGCAGATGCTAACAAACCTGTGTCGGTTCCACCCAAAACGCCCCCTTCAACAGGTCCATCTAGAGCTAACCAATCTCCAAAGTGAAAACCAACTGTCCATAATTTTTTATCGCCTGATTCCTGATCACGCTTAATAATCCAATCTACCCAATCTTTCATACTTTGGTATTGCTGAGTAAGTATTGTTGAATCACCAGTATGTAAATACACTTCCCAAGGAATAACTGTTGCTGCATCTGACCAAGCACATGCTCCTCCACCTGCAAAAGAAGATTCCTTCTGTTTTGTTTGGTTAAAGGTCGGAACTACACTTGGAACCATTCCACCTGCTAACTTCTGTTCTTCATAAAGATCTCGTAAAAACTTTGAGTAAAAAGCATAAGAGTCCATGTTGTAGGACGCTGTACCAGAAAATACCTGAGCATCTCCTGTCCATCCCATTCTCTCGTCTCTTTGCGGACAATCGGTTGGTACGTCTAAGAAGTTTCCTTTTTGACCCCAAAGAGCATTTAAGAAGAGACGGTTGACTATAGGATCTGATGTTTCAATATGCCCGGTTGTATCTAAATCAGAATAAACCACGCATCCTGTGAAATCTTCTAATTCAATTTGCTTTGTAAAACCTTCCAGTTTAGCGTATCTAAACCCATAAAAAGTAAAGTGAGGTTCAATTACTTTTTCTATACCATCTGAGATGTAGATATACTCCTGCTTAGCTTCTCTTAGATTATCTCGATAAAAATTGCCGTCTTGAAGTACCTCACCATGAGAAATTTTGATCCTAGTTCCCTTAGGTTCATTAATTCTAAAACGTAACCAACCAACCATATTCTGTCCCATATCTAGAACCAACTCGCCTTTTGGCGTTCGAATAAGTTCTATTGGTTTAACACTTTCTTTAACAACGACTGGAGGTGACATACGATCCACTACAGGACCTAGTTTTTCTGGCTTATACAGTTTAACCAACTCCCAATTTTCGTCATTATACTCACTAGTAGACCATCCTTGGATTTCTTTATTAGCATCATAACTTTCGCCATCATAAAGAGTATCTTCAAGAATAGGTGTCTCATGACATTTCCATGTGTCATCACTTATAATCAAATCACTAGAGCCGTCAGCATAAGTTATTCTAATCTCGCACAAAAGAGTAAAGTCATGTATGTAAGGTGAATTCAAGTCACCAAACGTTCCAAAAGGTCCTTTTGCCCAGCCGTTACCAAGTAGTGCACCTACCGTATTTTTTCCCTCCATAATAAAATCACTAACATCATAAGTCTGATATTGAAGCCAAGCATCATAGGCATTGCAATAAGGTGTTAACCGCTCATTTCCAACTCTTTTTCCATTGATTTCCATTTCATACAAACCAAGTCCAATAATATATGCTCTTGCACTTGCAATTTTTTTATGCGCTGAAAAAGTTTTTCTCATATATGGATTTATCGATGTGTCATTCCAAGGTGGTGAAATCCACTGGGCCTGCCATTCATCATACATTTTTCCTGTTTCAAAAAACTGAACCTCTGACACTGCACTATCCATATCACCTTCAACTTCCACCTTCCAATAATATCTGGTATAAGGTGATAACTCTATGTCTACTTTGTAACCTCTACTATCAATGTCATCACGTTTTCCAGTATTAAGAAGAACTTCCTTTAGAAATTCGTCTTTAGCTAGTATTATTCTTGCGTTTTTTTGACTTGAAGAAGTTGTATCTTCAGCCACCCAAGTTAAAACAACGTGGCTCATATCAAACCCAATTGGATTTTCTATATGATTGGTTTTACAATGTGTAATTTTCATAGCTGGTCTCCTATTCGACTAATATCTACTAAATCTCTTGATCATCATTATTGCCTTTTAAATAAATCACTTTTGTTATTACCTGTGTATATTCTTAACTCTATTCGTCCCACATCGTTTTTGCAGGTAAATCAAAGGTACACCTTTTTGATAGCCATCTCTTTGCAGCCATAATCCATGGTGCAACATCAGGGCGTACCTGTGTTAAAGCTTGTGCTGTTGTCGTATCTGCTAGGCTAAGACCATGACTTCCATTTTCATAAATATGTAATTCATAAGGGATTCCCTCTTCAGCCAAACCAGCTGCCATCAAGATACTATGATAAGCTGGTACAAGTCCATCTTCTGCAGTCGCCCACAAGAAGATAGGAGGTGTCATCGGTGAAACTTGTTTTGCCGGACTAATGGCTATAAGCTCCGCTTCACAAGGGTCCGTCTTTCCAAGAAAAGAACGATTGGCTAAATCAAATAATCCAATATCTAATGGATTCTCACTGGCTCTAGCATGTTTGTCCATATATACATAATCAGTTAATGGATAACAAGCTATTGTAGCCAAGGGTTTAAAGAGGTCCATAGGTTTATTAAAATATCCTGTGATTTCATCTTTGTGCCAATAGGTACTGTAGTTAAGCACATTATGTGCACCTGCGGAGAAACCACATAGAACTACCTTACTCATATCAATAAAGTAATCATTAGAGTTTTCGTCAAGCCATATTATTGATCTAGCAATATCCCTAATCGGTTCCGGATGTAGGTTGTCTTTGCTAAACTCTATTTTTTTCAATTCCTCATCAGATGTAGAAAAGGGAATATTGGGCTTATTCAATACAGAGTATCTCAAAACAACTGCATGATAGCCCATTGCATTAAACTTTATTGCAACTGGCTCTGCTTCTCGATCTGAACAATTGAGATAAGCGCCACCTGGACATATAATCACTACCGGTCTTTTCTTGCCATCTAACAATTCTGGTGAATCATCTAGTAGATAGGTTGTTAACAATACATCATCTCTGTTTTCTTTTAACTTAACCTTTTTGTGAAACATAACTCCTCCTTAATTCTAACAATAAGTCGTCTCCAATAATTATATTCTCATGTATTAGCTGCTTTTATATTCAAACCAGTCAATTGAAAGCTTCCCATTATGAACTTGCTCCATATCAAAGGCATATAATCCAACATAAGAACCTACAAACCCTCCAGCAACTTCACTTCCTAGATGACTGCAGTTAATGGAATCAGTCATACAGGAGTCTTTATTGACTAAGTCACCTTCATGCTCAGAAGCATAAAAACTCATTGAGGTATGTATGCAGCTGGCTTGTATATATAGAGATTGTGAATATTCCTTCGCCACGATTACCATCTTTCCGAGTTCTTCTTCCATGAAGTAGTGATGACCGTTTCTGTTGAGTGTTTGAGTTCTAACACAGGTTAGATAATAATCTTTGGACTTTGGATCTAGGGCGATATTTAAACGGATTTGATTAGCATCATTTTGCAAAATAACAAGCCCACCATTTTGGTACTCTTTCATATCCAGTACAATTTTCGCTTTAACCGTCCAGCACAAATGCTGTAATCTCCTGCCTATAAAGGCTAGGGATTCCACAGATTGTTCAAATAGATTTAGTCGTTCAAATGGATTGTCAGCTACACCATCTAGATGCCAAGGCACAATATTAACTTTGTTGTAATCTAGTTTCAAACGTGAATCATTTAATGTCCAAAATTCCCGATATGGTGTACCTAAGACATTCCAAGTATCGTCCAACTTCTCTATTAGAAAATCATCATGAAATATATAAGATTCTTCTTGATTTTTAGTAACCTCTGTGGCTTTAATTTTAATATATGGTTCCACTCTGCCTCTACCTCTTGCAACAACCGGCCAATCATCTTCCCAGTTAATATCCACTATAAAGGTTTCTCTACCAAGTATTCTGGATTTTTGATTAGAAAGTCTTGAGCCTAAGACCACCATAAACCAGTCTCCATCAGATGTTTCAACTAGATCACCATGGCCCACATTGCTAATAGGATATTTTTTACCTAAATGTCTGTGAGTTAGTATTGGATTATTTGGACATCCAGTATATGGTCCCATAACACTTTCACTTCGACTAATGGTCACTGCATGGTGAAACTCAGTACCACCTTCTGCAATCAACAAGTAGTAATATCCATTTCGCTTATATATATGTGGTCCTTCAGGAGCGACAGCATCAACTAAAGCTCCTGACCACAATAATTTTCTTTCTCCAATAAGAGCCTTTTTATCTACATCAAATTCACTACACCAAATTCTTTGGTGCTCACCGAACTCATCACTAAATCTTGTAGTTCCTGTGTAATAACAACGACCATCATCGTCAAAAAATAAAGATGGATCAATTCCCTCTGCTCCATCAATAAAATAGGGGTCAGACCATGGTCCTTTTGGATCTTTGGTTGTGACAACAAAGTTTTTACATCCTAAGGACATATTTGTCGTAATGACGTAATAAATACCATCATTGTACCTAATGGTTGGTGCGAATATTCCAGCTGACATCATTTCATATGTGACTTGTAATTGGCTTGGTCTATCAAGAACATGACCAATTTGTTCCCATTTCATCAAGTTTTTGCTATGAAATATAGGAACACCTGGATAATAACTGAAACTTGAATTAACTATATAATAATCCTCCTGAACTCTGACAATTGAAGGATCTGGATAAAATCCAGGTAAGATAGGATTCATAATCATATTTTTACCTCTTATTAACTGTAGTGATATTTAAGCTTGGCGTAAAAGTCCTCTAGAATAACGCGACTATCAAGATCGTGGTACACTCTAATTAATCTATCCTCTCGAATATACTCACCATAGCTACCATCAGGATTAAATCGCTGCGCCTGTCTTTTCTCAACATTACTCCCTTGTGGTGTAATCAAGACGCCAACAGATGGACTATCTCCCAAGGACCAACCTTCTCCAGATCGAATAAATACGGTCTTTTCACCCCGAGTCATATTCCCCAAAAAATCCAATTCATTCATATTAGTTGAGCATTCTTCTTCATTGACTTCCATCATACGATTAATGAGGTAGTTTCCGATTTCCCCATACGGTTTAACCTTGTCGAACAATTCAGAAAAAGATACAGCCATTTTGGTGTATGTTCCTAGGGGTATTTGCCATAATTCCATATGTGATTCCATCATAAGATTTCCTGAGTACAAATCATTGCCTAAATTGAAATCCATATGACCAATTGGGTAGGTTCCACCGCCAATCCATATAGCAATAGCATGATCACCTATAGCAGGTTCCTTCCAATATGCAGTTGCTAAATTCGTAATCGCTCCCATATTTAATATAAACAAAGGACGTTCATCATCTTTTAATGCTTCTTCGATGATAAAATCAACACCTTCTGACACCTTTTTGTCAATCTTCTTGTCCAAACTCGTTTTTTCCCCTAAAAAAACAGGCACTTGGTCTTCTAAGCCCATTTTAAACAAGACATTCTTTATTTCATGGTAACTTTTTGTCATGCTTTCTGATGCTTCCCTGTCTCCAAAATGCTCTGCAACGATACCCAGAACATCAAACTTAGGGGTCAATAGTGCATGAACAATGGCAAACTGATCATCTGCCTCTGCTCCAGCATCTGTATCAATAATGACTCTCACTTTTTTGTTCTTTGGTACTGTATACAAATCCTTTTTCATGTTATCCTCCTATTAATTAAATCATTTTTTATACTATCCTTTAACTGATCCAGTCATCAAACCTTTTGCAAAATACTTTTGGAACATGGGATAGATAATTAATACAGGTAATATTCCGACAACAGCGACTGCCATACGAATAGTTGTTGACGGTAACTCCGCTGAGCTCACACCTGATGCACCACCTAGAGTCGCCAGAACACTAATACTGTTATTTACGGCGTTTAGCCAAGCCTGCACAGAATATAGATTTTTATTATCGATGTAATACATGGAATTCATCCAATCATTCCAATAGGCAATACCTGACATCAAACCTACTGTAGACAGAATTGGGGTCGTCAATGGCAATACCAACCTTGTAAATATAGTTAACTCTTTTGCTCCATCAATACGAGCAGACTCAAAGATTTCTTCAGGTATATTATGTTCAAAATAATTTCTTGTCAACATAACCATAAAAGGATTCATAAGCAAATTAGGTACCAGCAAGGCAAATATAGTGTCTTTAATGTGAAAGATGGTAACATAACTAATATAAGTAGCTACCAAACCACCATTAAATAACATGGTAAAAATAACAATAAAGTTTAGTAACTTCACTCCAGGTAAGCGTCTTTTTGAAAGAACATAGGCTGTTAGTGAAACTAAAATAACTGAGCAAATTGTTCCTACGATTGTTACAAATAATGTGACTCCATATGCACGCACAAAAGTCATAGCATTTGATCCAATATACCGATATGCCTCCAAAGAAAGTTTTGCCGGTGTAAAACTATAACCATCAATTAACGCTATTTTATCATCTGTAAAGGAAGAAATAACCAATAATACGAAGGGTAACAATGCTAGTGCTGATAGAATAATCATGACTGTATGCGCCATTAAGTTCCATCTTTTTTGATCTTTAGATAACATCTTATCTTTCCTCCTCTAAAATAGTGAGCTACTGCTATCAAGTTTTCTAACAAGCCAATTGGCTGCAACTATAAATACGAATCCTACAATCGATTGAACAAAGCTTGCTGCTGCAGACATACCAAAGTTATTGTTTACAAGTAATGCTGTATATACATATGTATCAATCGTTTGTGTAGCATTAAGTAAAGCGCCTTGGCGCATAGGCACCTGATAAAAAAGGCCAAAATCCGATCTAAAAATCTGCCCAATGTTAAGAATCACCAACATGATAATTGTCGGCTTCAGTAATGGCAATGTTATGTTCTTTATTTGCTGCCATTTAGATGCACCATCAAGCATAGCAGCTTCATAATAGGCTTTATCAATTCCGAGTAAGCTAGATAAATATAAAAGCATGCCAAATCCGAGCATTCTCCATTGCTGGACAAATGTAAGTATAAAAGGCCAATATTTCGCTTCGGTATACCAGGAAATACCTTTTTCTTTACCAAGTAACCCTTTAAAAAGCATATTATTAATCAGCCCTGTTTCTGAAGACAAAAAAGCATAGGCTAAGTAGGCAATAACAACCATCGACATTAAATAAGGCAATAAAATGGCTGTCTGATAAAACTTCTTAGCCCTTTTACTAATTATTTCATTAAATAATATTGCAACAGAAACACCTAATACAACTCCAATAATAATCCAGGCAATATTGTAGAGTAATGTATTTCTTATCATAATCGAAGCATCTTTACTGGCAAATAAAAACTTGAAGTTTTTAAGTCCAACCCAGCCACTTCCTGTTATTCCCTTTTTATAACTAAAGGATTTAAAGGCTAATTGCAAACCATATAAGGGTATATAGTTGTTGACCAATACATATACAAAACCTGGAATCGCCATCAGATAAAAGGGAATCCATTGTTTCCATCTAATTTTTTCTATATTTTTTTTATTTAACTTCATTAAGTATCCTCATTTCACTTTTCACATAACAACTTCGTAGGAAGTAAAAAGGCTTTTCATTGATCATGTATGATACATATTAATTTAAACATCTTGTTCGTGTAGTTTCTAATAGGTTAAATAAGGAGAACAATTTCTGTTCCCCTTACTTAACTGCTATCTCAGTTTATTTCCCGTTTATATAAGTATCAATTTGTTCTTGATTTGCCTCTATCACGTCGCTTATTCCTGAAGATTCTAATTGTTCATTGAACTCATTAAGTAACTCTAAAATTTCTTCCACGCTGTCTGCCATGCCATTTGTAAGTTGAGGTAAGTATTCTTTTACAGTTGTGTTAAGAACAGATGACTCTGTCTGGAATTCCGAATCATCAAATGAATAGCCAAGTATCGACGAAACAATAGCCTCTGCTTCAAGTGCTTCACTTTTTTCAATATAATCAGGTCCAGCAGGAGCTTTAATATGCATATCACTCGTATTTCCACCTTCATAGAAAACCGGCAAATACGAGCCATTAATGATTGCAATATCTTCCGATCCTTCAGCTATCGTATAGTTTACTCCTTCAAGTCCATAGTGAAGAATATTAGCTACGTCAGCATTTGTATAGAGAAAGTTTAAAAACTCGATCGCTTTTTCTGGTCTTTCACTACTTGAAGACACTCCCCACATGAATTCAGTCATATTTGAATTAGTGATACGAGGTTCAACCATTTCAATCCATCCAACTTCAATCTCTGGTACTCCTGATTCAATGTCTGCTTTGATTTTTTCATTGATATTACTTGGAACACAGAATAATTTACTAGCTCCAAAATATGCTTGACTAGTAGATGAATCGGTAGGATCTCCAGGTTGTAAACCTTTTTCTGTCCACTCAAACAAAGTCACTACATAATCTTTAAACACATCTGTTGCAAATAAGTTCTCAACTACAAGTTCGTCACCTTCATCCATAATCGCACCGTAGGTGGCTAAGTTACCAAAAGCAGAATAACCGTTCATCCATCCAAGGTAAATCAGTTCCCCACTGCCTGAAAAGAAAGGTATTACATCAGGCACTTTATTCTTGACTTCTTCAAGAACAGATGTCAATTCACCAACAGATGACATTTTTTCTGGCACTTCAATTCCATATTCATCAGCCATTGTTTTATTATAATAAAGCCCCTTAGCACTTGCGTTAAATGTTTTAGCTGGTATTGCTAACTGTTGACCGTTCACTTCCCCAGAATCCAACAATTCTTTACCAAAAAGACTAATTAAACCTTGGCCATAATCCTGTAACATGTTATTCTCATTCATATCTTTCAGTATTTCTGTTCCTATCATTGATGACAAACGAGAAACTGTTCCAACGTGAAGCAAATCTAACTTTTCTCCACCTACAACTGCTAAACTTGTTGTTTGGTTCAACTCACTTATCCATACCTCTTGGATATCAATGTTACAGTTGATAGCCGGTTCAATAATTGCATTAATCGCTGCTTCCCGGTCTTCCTGTCCTGCAAACTCTGTACCAGGTAGAGTTACAACTTGAATAGCTACTGTATAAGGCTCTTCAACTTCTTCTACAACTTCTTCTACAACTTCTTCTGTATCACTAGTCCCATCAATTTCTTTTCCCCCACTGCAAGCTGTCATAGCTATAAGTAAAATTAGTGATAACACGATTGCTAATAATTTCTTTGTCATTTCAAACTCCTCCTTAAATAATAGGTTGATGTAGTTGTTGCGCCAACAAGGCCAGCACTAGCAACTATTGTGCTGGCCTTGTTTTCGTTTCCATCCTTGACCTCCTCTTTAGCGCTTGTCTATATTCTAATCCCATTTTGTTGATGACGTAATCCCATTTCTTATGGCTCTTTCTGTAGAGATTTATCTTCTTGCCCTTAAGCAATGGAAGTTCATTAAGATAGGTTAATTTATTTCATACTATTAATTAACAATCTACACTGTAATCAATTGTAATTCACATTATCTTTTGATAAGATGTAATGGTAGTTATTCACTTGATCTAACAACATTCCCTAAGGAGCAAATTTATGAAGGCACCCCTTGAATCAAAATCTCCTATTGAGATTACTTACATGAACATCAGCTTAACCCCTCTCACCTGGGAAATAAACCCCCTAATTGTCTATATCCTTGCAGGCACACTCTCTGTGAAGGTCAATGAAAATAGCTATCACCTCGTTGAAGATGACCTCCTTCTCATTAATCCTTTTGATTTGTATACCTTTAGTGCTTCAAACTGTAAGGTCGCACTTTTTATGCTAAACCTGGCTACTTTTGAAAAATTTAATGCATCTGGTCAGTATTACTATTTTGACTGTAATGCTGCAACCATAGACAGCAAGCGTAAATTAATTCCTATAAAGCGTTACCTTGCAATGCTTGTAAAAGACTCTCAAACAAGAAAAAATAATAGTCAGCTTATGACCTTTTCATTAGGCTACGAATTGCTTCATCATCTAGTGACCAACTTTCAGGTTCAGTCTCAAATTCCAGCTTTACCAAACAGACAAAGACTGGCGGAAATCCTTACTTATGTGAACAGTCATTATCGTGAACCCCTAACACTTAAGTCTTTGGCAAAGCATTTTTATTTAACATCACCTTATCTATCCAAAATCATCAAAGATGCCCTTGGCAAGAACTTCAAAGACTATATTAACGAGCTTCGTCTAGCAAGCGCAGTTGGTGACCTATCTAACTTTAACTACACGATAGATTATATTGCAGATACCAATGGTTTTGCTAATGCAAGATCTTTTGCCCATATTTTCAAGAAAAAATACACCATACTTCCTAGTGACTACAGAAACCAAATCCAAAAGGATCAATCGCTTGTGAACACTCGTACTGCCAATCGAAATGAAGTAGGAATCATACACCAAAGTCATCTAGGTAGACTGGCTGAATATTTAAATACCCTTAAAACATCTGAGGTAGAGGTATCTGAACCTGTGCAGTATTCTGAACTACCTAGTGTAGCAACCAAACAAAAAGGCTTTCAACTTAATCATACATTCAAAAGAGTTACAACCATAGGTATGGCCAGACACCTGCTTTTAGCCGATTTTCAAGATATGCTTAAAAACCTACAAGAGGATATAGGTTTCCAATACATCAAATTTCATGGCTTACTCAATGACGATATGATGGTATACTCTGAAGACGCAAGTGGTACACCCATGTTAAGTTTCACTTATATTGATAAAGCTTTTGATTTTCTTCTCTCAATAGGTTTAAAACCAATGGTTCAGCTTTCTTACATGCCAAAAGACTTGGCCTCTGACACAAAAAAGACTATTCATTATTTAGAGTCTGTCATTAGCTTGCCCAAAGATTACAACAAATGGACTCATCTCATAAGCCAATTGGTCATCCATCTTCAGAACCGCTATGGGTCTGATGAAGTGAGAGAATGGCCTTTTTACTTGTGGAATACACCAGATGGACCCGAGGCTTTATCGGGTATAAAGAATAAAGAAGATTTTTTCCATTTTTATAAAGTCACTTATAAGGCGATCAAATCTATAGATCCAAATATAGAGTTCGGCGGACCCCCATTGATGAACTATACCCTCGAAGATGGCCAGTGGGTCACAGATTATCTGACATACGCCAAAAATAATAATTGTAGTCCTGCCTTTATGAACTATCATTTCTACCCTGTTATCGTTAACTCTACCCTGACTTCGGAAACACTGTCTTCATCAAACTTAGTTCTTGATCCTTCAGAAGACGCGCTTAAAAACAGCATTAATCAGATAAAACGTAATAATAGGGATATGGGATGGCAGATGAACCGCTATTACATCACTGAATGGAATAGTTCCATTTCCCACAGAGAATTATTGAACGATACAGCTTTCAAGCCTGCTTACATTGTCAAAAATGTTCTTGAAAACTATGACCGTTTAGAGAGTTTCGCCTTTTGGAGTCTCTCTGATTTCATAGAAGAGATACAAATCTCAGAGAGGTTGTTTCATGGTGGTGTAGGTCTCTTCACATATAATGGCATAAAAAAAGCCCAATATTATGCTTTTGTACTACTGGCTAGATTGGGTAATCATCTTCTTAGTAAAGGGGATGGCTATTTTGTCACTAAAAATGGTACTTCCTATCAGATTATTTTATACAACTATCAGCATTATTCATCCTTGTACGCTTCAGGTGAGCTCTTTGATATGACCTTTAAAAGCCGTTATACACCTTTCCCTGACCTACACAAACATAAGTATATAGTGCCTTTATCAGAACTCGAATCAAGCCATTATATCATAACCGATACCATCCTCAATCGAAAAAACGGTAGCGCTTTTGACAAATGGATTGAACTGGGTGCCATGTCCCTTGAGACGAAAGAAGAAGTCCATTACCTAAAGTCTGTCTCAGTTCCCAAGATTACTAAAGAGAGGCAGATCTTAGACAAGGGCGTTTTAATCATTTCAAGAACGCTAGAACCCCATGAAGTCAGACTGATTGAAATCAAGCCAGAGATATTCTAAGCCTTAAGTTCTTTCAATATATAGTCATAAAATAAGTTTATATCTATGTCAGAACCCTCCTTGTGAATCAGAACCAGACGTTTTAACTTATTGCCCCCTATGCTCAACAGAGAAAAATAGTTTTCATCATAATCACCCCAAGAATATACGGGATAATAGACAGCACCTAAACCCGATTGGATCATGGAACGTAGCATACTCGGATTATCACTTTCAAAAACATACTTGGGAAATAAACCAATACGACTTCCAAAGTCGTCCGTCATTCGTCTTAATTGATAGGAATCTTTGAGGCCTATAAAAGGTATATTTTGTAGCTCAATAACTTCAATGGATTTGTCATGACTGTCTTGTAATAACTTCTTAGGAATAAGGAACTTGATTTCTTCAGTAAATAATGGCTGACCATCATAATCCTGATCATCAATACTTGTGGAACTTATTCGAAGATCACATTTTCTAGAATCGCTGGTTTGATGTATTATGAAGTCTGAGTCAGATTTTATTGTCTTGTATTTAGCTATAAGGTCAGGGATTAATCCAGAGGCCGCTTCTATAACAATGTGAATTGGTGTCTTAGTCGATGAACATAATTTTATGTCTGATTTCATCTGGTCTATTGTCTCAAGGATCTCTACAGCTTTGGTGTAGGCAACTCTTCCAGCAAGGTTGAGTTGGATACTCTTGCCAACACGATCAAATAAGTCAGCCCCTAACTCCTCTTCCAAGCGTTTTACACTTCGACTAACTGCAGATTGCACAATATTCAGTTCTTTAGCAGCTTGACTCATATTCTCAAGTTCTGCTACCAATTTAAAGTATTTAAGCTGTAGTATTTCCATAGGGCCTCCTACTGATGCTTTATCATTACATCAATGTAATATATCTATGTTTATTATATATTGGACTGATAGCAATATACAAGCTACAATAATGACATAAACTTTTTTTAAAAGATAACGATTCCAAAATCAGAAGGAGATTTAATATGTCACAATTATTTGAAGCATTTATGATTATGTGTTTTGGCATCTCATGGCCACTATCTATACTTAAATCCATTAAGTCTAAAACAGCCAAAGGTAAAAGTCTTATGTTTATGCTTTTTATTTTGGCAGGGTACGGTTTTGGCATTATGAGCAAACTCATTGATGGTAACATCACTTATGTCCTGCCACTTTATATTCTCAATTTCGTAATGGTTGCTGTTGATGTTACACTCTATTTCCGTAACCTAAGCTATGACCGTGGTAATGACACACTTAGTGAAGTAACGCAATAGACTTAACCTATTGCTTCAAAAAAACTGTAGAAAAGAGGTTAGAACTATATGACTGAAAAAGATTTTTTCGAACGCCAGGGCACAATTCAACGTCATATTACTATTGAACGCTATAAGCAACTCAATAAGTTTATACATAAAGGACAGGTTGTTCTAGCAGGTTCTTCTTTAGCAGAACAATTCCCCGTTGATGAGATGCTCCATAACAGAAATATTATTTCAAACTTATACAATCGAGGAGTAAGTGGAGATACCATCGACGACCTTTTAGCTGATATAGACACCCTAATTCTAGATTTACAACCATCTAAGCTCTTCATCAATATTGGTTCTAATGATATCGGTGGTGAAGTTTACAAGGAAGATGTCCTTTTTGAAAAATATAGCGAACTTCTATCTGTTTTATCTGGTAGAATGCCTAAGTGTAAGATACATGTCCTTTCATATTATCCAGTGAACCCAGATAAGGCGTCTTTTCTAAATGCGATGGCAAAAAAGTTTCTCTTTATGAACAGAAGCAATGAGAACATCCATAAAATTAACCACCGGCTTGAAAATTACTGCCAAGACAATGGTCTAATTTACATCAATGTACATGATATTCTTTTGGATGATTCTGGCAAGCTTGACGCAAGCCTAACGGTTGAAGGCATCCACCTATGGCCGGCTGCATATGAGCGAATTTTAGACATCTTGCTACCATATATCGTTTGAGTGACAAATTCAAATCAGATTTGATGCACTTTCATAATGGTAGTTAAACCATTGGGTTTATAATAATAGAGATAAACTTGTGCTATTTTCTTACCTCTAAAGTGATAAGATGGATTATGTCCATGTTCCAATAAAAATGGATAATCTGCAACGCCGGAGCATCCGTTATCACTTGTAAATTTAACAATTGCTTCCTCGAAAATGTCCTTCTCTTTAAGCTTAACCATAATTTTACTACGAATTCATCTTTTGGAAGTAAAGGACCGTGAACGACAGGTGTAGGATAGTAGATACAGAAAGGTTCTTCCTTGTCTGCAGATTTATCAATGATATCCAATACTTCATTATTCATGTTATTTAAGACCATCGTATGATTATAGTTTGGTGCAATGGGCCCATTTGCCAATTGTCCTGCTTACCTCTAGTTCCCCGATCTAGTTTCAGAACACCGGATATTGAGGTGGTCATTAGCAAATATCTAAAACACACACAAACTATTTGTCAAACATTAATCTGAAATTTAATTATTCTAAGGGATAGGCTTGTTATCTATTGAAACAATAGCCTTATCTATTACTTCAACATATGAATCAGATTCTGTGTACCTTTTCCATTCATTTTTTCCGTCGCCATTTGGATTTCCACTTTTAATAAAATTTGTCCAATATTCAATCATTCTGTGAGAGATATTGTAGTCTACCTCTTCCATCGGTCGCCAACAACGATCCAATGTTCCAAAGACATACCATAATTCTGATGAATGAAAAGCACCTGATTCATCCCCCGGTAATCGTCTCTTAAAATAATATATATAGGCTGGCTTTTTCCCTAACTTTTCCAAGTGCAAACTCCAATTCACATATCCTTTATGTAGGAATGACTTAGACATATCACCGGCCACTTCAGCGGGAATGAAGATATCATTCATTGTTGACCCAATCATTATTGGAATATCCGGAACCAAGCCTTTTTCAATAGAAGTATCATAGCTATACGGTAGGACATATCCATCTATATTAGGTGTAAATACTAAACCCATTTTTCCGCTATTCATCCTACTATTGATGAGATCAGACATTTTACCTACCAAAAATTCTGCAGATTGATTTCTTAAGTCCTCAATATTATCTACACCACATAAACTCAAGAATTCACTGCTGTCATTTTCCATTTCTTCAAGTGATTTATCTTTCATAAAGTCACTCCTATAGCCACCACCACTTTGTATTATGGCTCCACATATTATTCTTTTTGTCAACGGTGAACTAATTAGACTTTGAACACTGTTTGCTCCTGCTGATTGCCCAAATACTGTAATTTTCTTAGGGTTACCTCCAAAGGAGTTAATATTATCATATACCCATTTAAGCCCTTCAATCTGGTCAAGAATTCCATAGTTACCTGAAACACCATTCTCATTTTCAAGGTCTAATGATGGATGCGCCAAAAATCCAAATGCACCTAAACGATAGTTAATCGTAACTAGAATAACCTTTTTTTGACAAAAGGCCTCACCATCAAAATGGAGATCGTTACCAAATCCAGTCATGAAAGCCCCTCCATGAATCCAGAATGCCACTGGCAGTTGCTCGTTAGGTTCATGATCTGGCACCCATATGTTTAAGAATAAGCAGTCTTCATCCATTATGGTGTTACCATCAGTATCACCTCCAAATTCTTTATCATAAAACGAACCCTTATCTCGTCTCTTCTGAAAACAAATATGACCAAATTTATCTGCATGGTATACGCCTTCCCATGGCTCTATTGGCTCTGGTGCACGAAAACGCCGGTCACCTACGGGTGGTTTTGCATATCGAATCCCTTTGTATACTGTATAACTATTTTGCTTTACTCCTTTAATGAGTCCCAGACTAGTTTGTAATATTTCACTTTTCATTTTTCATTTCTCCTTCTTGCTATCAATTAACCTGAAGTCAATTATTAATCAATATGCACCCTCATATAAATAAGACCTTTAGGAATAGTCATTTTCACCTATCTCTAAAGGTCCTGTATTAATGATATTCTTAACTTCTGTTATCCCTTAACGGCACCAGCCACAAGGCCTTTAGCAAAGTATTTTTGAAATACTGGGTAGACAATGAGAATAGGCAAAATTCCTACAACCGCAATAGCCATACGTATTGTTGTGGATGGCAGTTCTGCAGAACTTATATCTGAAGTGCCTCCCATTGATGCCAATACACTAATACTGTTATTCACCGCATTCAGCCAGGCTTGTATGGAATATAAGTTTTTGTTATCGATATAATACATGGAGTTCATCCAGTCATTCCAATACATAATTCCTGACATCAAGCCAACTGTCGACAAAATAGGAACCGCTAAAGGAAGGACCAGTCTTGTAAATATTGTAATCTCCTTAGCCCCATCAATACGAGCCGATTCATAAATCTCCATTGGAATATTATGTTGGAAATAGTTTCGGGTTAACATTATTAAAAAGGGGTTCATAAGTAAATTCGGTACCAGTAAGGCAAACCATGTGTCTTTGATATGAAATATAGTTACATAACTAATATAGGTTGCTACTAAACCACCGTTGAACAACATTGTGAAAACAACAAGGAAGTTTAACACTTTTACTCCAGGTAAGTTTTTTTTCGAAAGCACATAGGCTGTTAATGCCACTAAAATAACGCAAGTTGTTGTTCCTACGATTGTCACTGTTATTGTAACCCCATAGGCTTTTATAAAAGTCATACTGTTTTTTGCTATATAGCGATAGGCATCTAGAGATAATTTAGCAGGGGTAAAGCTATAACCGTTAAGTAGGGCGGTCTCATCATCTGTAAATGAAGAAATCACCAAGAGTATAAACGGTAATACCGCTGATGCTGACATAATTATCATGACTATATGGGCCGCAAACCGCCATCTTTTTTGATCATTTGAAAACATAATAAGCAATCTCCTCTAGAATAATGAACTATTTTTGTCCAGTTTTACAACAACCCAGTTGGCTGTAAGTACAAATACAAAACCAACTACAGATTGAACAAAACTTGCTGCTGCTGACATACCAAAATTATTGTTAACCAATAAGGCCGTATACACATAGGTATCTATCGTCTGAGTCGCGTCGAGCAAAGCACTTTGATGCATGGGCACCTGATAAAACAAGCCGAAATCCGATCTGAAGATCCTTCCGATATTTAGAATCGTCAGCATTATAATTGTTGGCTTTAACAAGGGAATCGTTATGGTTTTTATTTGCTGCCATTTTGTTGCTCCGTCTAACATAGCTGCTTCGTAATAAGTTTTGTCTATGCCAAGGATGCTAGATAAGTACAGTAACATTCCAAAACCAATCATACGCCACTGTTGGACAAAAGTTAGTATAAAGGGCCAGTATTTTGGTTCGCTATACCAAGAAATCCCTTTTTCTTTTCCTAAGAGTCCTTTAATAATTTCTTGATTTATTAAACCTGTCTCTGTAGCTAAAAAGGCATAAACCAAATAAGCGATTACTACCATAGACATGAGAAAGGGTAATAAGATGGCTGTTTGGTAGAATTTTTTGGCTGCTACATTCAAAATTTCATTGAATAAGATTGCTACAGTAACACCAAGTACAACGCCAATCATTATCCATATAATATTGTATAATAAAGTATTACGAATCATAACACCTGCATCATTGCTGGCAAATAAAAATTTGAAGTTCTTAAGGCCTACCCAGTTACTGCCTGAAATCCCTTTTCTATAACTAAAAGACTTAAAAGCCAATTGCAAACCGTATAAAGGAATATAATTATTCATTAATATATAGGCAAATCCCGGTATAGCCATAATATAAAAGGGAATCCAATGTCTCCATCTTATTTTTTCTTTGTTTCT